>JACCDO011045304.1_pt1 | contig 12677 bp, 11 predicted proteins | sample 7446101 | NCBI WGS metagenome assembly JACCDO01 (sample SAMN15323440, study PRJNA562643) | freshwater metagenome | isolation source: river surface water | place: USA:Blue River Watershed | collected 2017-08-16
GAATTCAGGTTCTTCCACAACCAGAACACATCAATTAGCCCTTGGTGGCTCGACTGGAAATTCAGATAAATGAGTTCTCAGCACTGGTCATTTGGGCAACCCGATCGTTTCATCGTTGGCACTATTGGAGCTCCGGGAGAGCGTGAGTTTTATTTTCAAATTCGAGAGAAGAACATACTGATCTCACTTGCTACTGAAAAATCTCAAGCTGCTGCGCTGGCTGAGCGAATAACTACGATAATTCGAGAGATAAAGAAGAGTGCGCCCCTGAGCGCTGTGAAATCGGCACCTCAAGATGATCAACCACTTGAACTCCCACTCGATAGTGAATTCGTCGTAGGAGCAATAGGAATCGCATTCGACCCATCTCTTCTTGAGATAGAAATCTCATTTCGTGCCCAGGATGATGAAGATAACGAGGATGAGGATTCTGGTCCAGTGGTTGAAGTTCATCTCGATTTATCTATGGCTCAAGCTTTTGCGCAGCGAACGATGGCTCTCGTGGCTGCCGGTCGTCCACTCTGCCCATTTTGCACTTCTCCGATAGATCCACGAGGACATCTCTGTCCTCGTGCTAACGGTTATCGGCGATGACAGCGCTAGATAGATCGTGGGTGAAGAAAAGTCTTGACCATCTGACCCAGGGTGAAATTGAGATCACAGGTCGCCTCGTTGATGCATCTAATGCAACACTTTTCGGTCTTATGCACCATGAAGGTTCGACGATGGAAGTAATCTACAAACCGGTAGCCGGTGAACGACCTTTGTGGGACTTTCCCGATGGCACACTCGCAGATCGAGAGTATGCGGCATTCCTCTTCAGTAATCAGACAGGATTTGATTTGGTTCCACCAACAATCTTGCGTGAGGGTCCAGCCGGCCTAGGTATGGTGCAGCGGTGGATTGATGTTGATGAAGAAGTGGAACTCGGAAAGTACTTCTCGCAAGACCGCGCGGAGCTACGATCTCTAGCTCTCTTTGATGCGATCATTAATAATACCGATCGCAAAATTGGTCACCTTTTGCCAGACCAAAACGGCCATCTCTTTGCCTGTGACCACGGAGTTACCTTCCACAGTGAGGATAAGTTGCGAACTGTTCTCTGGCAGTGGGCTGGTGATTCTTTGACGGCAGGAGAATTAGAGATGCTTGCCAAGACAATGGCCTTTATTGATTCAAATACAGAACAGTTAAATTCTCATCTGACTGCAGATGAAATAGACGCCACAAAAAAGCGGATTTTCACACTGCAAGCAAACGCTGTGATGCCCTTGCCGAGCGAAGATTGGCCAGCAATTCCCTGGCCGGCATATTAGGATTTACAAATGAAATCTTGGGCGAACTTATCGCTGAATACAGATCCTCATGGGCGAAGAGTTACGACGCCTCTCGCACTCTTTAATACAAGCAGTCAGAAGGTTGAAACGCTCCCGTTAAAAGATTTCTATCGGCTCTATGTCTGCGGAATTACGCCATACGATGCGACACATCTAGGTCATGCAGCCACCTATGTCACTTTTGATCTTATCAATCGATATTTGAGATTTAGTGGAGCGAAAGTTTCTTTCGTTGAAAACATCACAGATATCGACGATCCACTTCTCGAAAGAGCGGAACGTGATGGTGTGGATTGGAAGGATCTTGCTCTATCTCAGATCGAGCTCTTTCGCGGAGACATGGTTGCTCTCCATGTCATCCCACCAGATCACTATGTGGGTGTCGTAGAGGCGATGCAGATTGTTGTTGACGCCGTATCTGCATTGGAGAAGGAAGACTCAACGTACAAAGTTGACGACGACTTGTATTTCCGTGTTCGTCTAGATCCAGAATTCCTTTCGAGATCACACCTGACCGAGGCCATTGCGATGGAGTATTTCGCCGAACGCGGGGGAGATCCGCAGCGTTCTGGTAAGCATGATCCGTTTGATGCTCTTATCTGGAAAGCACAACGAGATGGTGAACCAGGTTGGCCAAGTCCATTCGGAGTAGGTCGCCCAGGTTGGCATATCGAATGCTCTGCCATCGCCCTGCACTATTTGAAACCAAATCCAGATGATGAGTTTGCAATTGATATTCAGGGTGGCGGTAGCGATTTGATTTTTCCACACCACGATATGTCTGCGGCACAAGGTTTAGTTGCCACCGGCCAGAAGTTTGCACGCTTCTTCGTTCATGCCGGAATGATCGGCCTTGATGGTACAAAGATGAGTAAATCTTTGGGCAATCTCATCTTTGTTTCTCGACTCATCAACCAAGGCGTTGAACCGATGGCGATTCGACTTGCCTTATTCGGACATCACTATCGAAGCGACCATATGTGGGAGTCTCATGAGATTCCACAAGCCTCAAAATTCTTAGATCGCATACGCCTGAACTTGGCCCGCATTGAAGTAGCACCAACTGAGAGTCTGATTACTGAGATCCTTGCAGCATTAGCAAATGATTTAGACACTGTTCGAGTTCTCGAACTCATCGAAGAGTGGTGCAGCAAAACCGAAGCGGGGTCTTCCGGAGGTTCCGCAGGTCAGTTGTCACGAGTTCTAGATGATCTGCTGGGACTAGCGATTTAAATCAGTTTTCGTTCTGCCTGCGGAGAAATCTTTCAAGTTCCCGCGCGATCTCATCCCCTGAAACATCCTTAAATTCAGCGGCATCTTTGCTCTCCTCAAGCGCTTTAACGTACTCGGATACTTCGGCATCTTCTTGAGCCATCTCCGATACTTCGTTCTCCCACTCTGTCGCCTGGTGACTCAGATCTGCGAGTGCGATTGATATGTCAAGGAAGTCCTCGACTGCGTTTACAAGTGCGAGGGTCGCCTTTGGCGATGGGGAATTTGAAGCGTAGTGCGGCAAACCAGCCCACAAGGAAACACAATCGATTCCGCGTTTCATACAACCATCACTGATGATCCCAATGATTCCAGTGGGACCTTCATACTTACTTATCTCAACACCGAGTCGAGCAGCGATATCCGGATGGCCACCGCTGCCACTGACAGATATTGGGCGAGTGTGAGGCGCATCGGCAAGCATCGCTCCCATGGTGACAACGAGCTCTACCTCTAAATCGTCAGCAAGATCAAGTAAGAGTGAGGTGAATGTCTTCCATCTCATAGAAGGTTCAACACCAAGCACTAAGACAAAATCATTCTCAAGATGTGGCGTGCTCAATCCATACACTTGAGTAGATGGCCAGTTCACTGATCTCACAAGAGAATCATCGACGCTGATCATTGGGCGATTTACTTGGAAATCATAGAAATCTTCAGGCTCATATTCCGCAATCAGAATTGCATGAGCAGCGCTTCCGCTTTGGTCTAGATTTTCAAGGAGATGAGTAAGAGCGCCAGAAGCTGCTTCGCCAGCATCGCTCCAACCAGAGAATGCTGCGATCATGACAGGGCGTCTGAGCAGTGGGATCTGATAAATCTCCATATCGCTCACCTTAAGGTAACCTTCACGTCGTGACGAGCGCAAAACCACCTTCCGAGCTAAGAAAAGCTCTCGCCTCTCGAGTCGTAATCGCAGATGGCGCTATGGGAACGATGCTCCAAGCGGCCGATCCAAGCCTCGAAGATTTCCAAGGCCATGAAGGTTGCAATGAGATCCTCAATATTTCTCGTCCCGATGTCGTCCGCTCGGTCCACGATGCATATTTGGCGGTTGGCGTTGATGCCATTGAAACAAATACCTTCGGCGCAAACTGGGCCAACTTGGCTGAGTATGGAATTGAAGATCGCATCTATGAACTTGCTTACGCAGGTGGAGTTATCGCCCGTCAGGCTGCTGATGCATTCTCAACCGCGGATAAACCTCGATTCGTTCTCGGCTCTTTAGGCCCCGGAACAAAGCTACCTAGCCTTGGACACACGACATATAAACACCTCAGAGATGCTTATGAAATCGCTTCGCAAGGTTTAGTTGATTCAGGTGCAGACGCTCTTTTGATTGAGACAACTCAAGATTTGCTGCAAGCAAAGGCTGCTGTCAATGGCGCTCGAGCGGCCATCGACAAGAGCGACCGCGACATTATTTTGATTGCACAAGTAACTGTTGAGACTACCGGCACAATGCTTCTCGGCTCGGAAATTGGAGCAGCGCTCAACGCTCTGGAGCCATTGAAGATAGATCTCATTGGATTGAACTGTGCGACAGGTCCCGCGGAAATGTCCGAGCACTTACGTTATTTAAGCAAGAATGCACAGTGTGCAATCTCGGTAATGCCGAATGCGGGATTGCCACAACTAGGTCCTAAGGGAGCAACGTATCCACTTGGTCCGGATGCACTCGCTCAAGCGCTAGCTACCTTCGTTGATGATTACAAGATCACACTGATCGGTGGTTGCTGTGGAACAACGCCGGAGCATATGGCTGCAGTTGTGGATCGTTTAGATCGTAAAGAAGTTACCGCCCGTACATCTCATGCCGATCCTGGAGCGTCTTCGCTCTATCAGTATGTTCCGTTTAGACAGCAAAACGCCTTTCTCGCAATTGGTGAGCGTACGAATGCCAATGGTTCACGCGCATTTAGAGACGCACTCATTTCTGAGAACTGGGAAACCTGCGTAGAGATCGCGCGCGATCAAATTCGCGACGGAGCTCATATGCTCGATCTCTCGATCGATTACGTTGGTCGCGACGGTGTGGCAGATATGCGAGAGATTGCTAGCCGCTTCGCCACCTCTTCAACGCTACCCATTATGTTGGACTCAACTGAGCCTCAAGTTTTGCAAGCTGGCTTGGAGCAATTAGGTGGTCGTTGTGTTATCAACTCTGTTAACTATGAAGATGGAGACGGGCCAACTTCACGTTTTGCTCGCATCATGCCACTTGTTGTTGAGCACGGCGCTTCAGTTGTTGCACTCACGATTGACGAAGAGGGTCAGGCTCGTACCGCCGAGTGGAAGCTGCGTGTTGCCCGCAGGTTGATTGCTGATTTAGTAGATAACTGGGGGATGGCTGTCAGCGATATTCTGATCGACACACTGACGTTCCCAATTGCTACAGGTCAAGAAGAGACACGTCGTGATGGTCTCGAAACTATAAATGCGATCCGCACATTAAAGGCCGAGTTCCCGGATGTACAAACAACCCTAGGCGTAAGTAACGTCTCTTTTGGTCTCAACCCAGCCGCTCGCGTCGTTCTAAATTCGGTCTTCTTGCATGAGTGCGTTGCAGCAGGACTTGATTCTGCAATTGTTCACCCGTCAAAGATCATGCCATTGGCTCGCATCGACGAGGCTCAGCGGAAGGTTGCACTCGACCTAATTTATGATCGACGCGAATACAACGGTGAAGACTGCACGTACGATCCGCTGAATGCATACCTTCAGTTATTCGAGGGTGTTGAGCTAGCCGCCTCGCGAAATGTTCGTGCAGCAGAGCTCGCTGCTTTGCCTTTAGAAGAACGCCTGCAACGCCGAATCATTGATGGCGAGAAGGTAGGTCTCACAGACGATTTAGATCTCGCGATGAAATCAGGGATTGCACCGCTTGCAATTATTAACGATCATCTCCTTGAGGGAATGAAGATTGTTGGCGAGCTCTTTGGTAAGGGCGAGATGCAGTTGCCATTCGTGCTGCAGTCAGCTGAAGTAATGAAGACAGCCGTTGCGTATCTCGAGCCACATATGGAGAAGATCGATGACGAGGGTCGTGGCTCAATCCTGCTGGCAACTGTAAAGGGTGACGTTCACGACATTGGTAAGAACCTTGTCGATATCATTCTTTCGAATAATGGTTATCGTGTGGTCAATATCGGAATTAAGCAGACTATTAATCAGATTATTGATGCCGCTCAAGAGTCAGATGTGGACGCCATTGGAATGTCCGGTCTGCTTGTTAAATCAACCGTCATCATGCGCGAAAATCTGCAAGAGCTCACTGCACGCGGACTAGATCAGAAGTGGCCGGTCATTCTCGGTGGTGCAGCGCTCACTCGTGCGTTCGTTGAAGTTGATCTTGCAATCGAGTTTGCGGGCGAAGTGCGTTATGCGCGAGATGCATTTGAGGGCCTCCACTTGATGGATGCCATCATGGGCGTAAAGAAAGGTGTGCCTGGAGCAGCTCTTCCTGCGTTGCGAGAACGCAAAGTAAAGATGGTCGCCAAGCCAGTAACAGATGAACCTGCTGACACGAGACGCAGCGATGTTTCAACAGATGTTGATATCCCGAGTGCGCCATTCTTTGGTTCCCGTATTGTCAAAGGAATTCCTCTAGCCGACTACGTTGAGATGCTTGATGAGCGAGCACTCTTTGTCGGTCAGTGGGGACTCAAGGGAAATCGCGGAGAGTATGAAGCGATGGTTGAAAGTGAAGGTCGTCCGCGACTTCGCGCCTTGCTCAACCAAGTGCAGTCGCAAGGCTGGCTCAACGCCGCTGTTGTCTACGGCTATTTCCCTTGCGTAAGTGAAGGTAATGATTTAGTTGTCTTGCATCACGAAGGACCGGATGCAGGTAAAGAGCGAGTGAGATTCTCCTTCCCGCGCCAGTCTAGAGATCGCAGACTCTGTCTTTCTGACTTCTTTGCTTCGCGTGAGTCCGGCAAAATCGACGTGGTTTCATTTCACGTAGTGACTATGGGTAGCGTTGTTTCAGATGCTGCTGCGAAGTTATTCGCTGAAAACAAGTATCGCGAATATATGGAGCTTCATGGCCTATCTGTTCAACTGACAGAAGCCCTCGCCGAACATTGGCATGCTCGCATCCGTGAAGAGATGAGTGTGCGCGATCTGGATGCTCCTGATCTGGCTGGCATTCTCGATCAAGGCTATCGCGGTTCCCGTTACTCATTTGGTTACCCAGCGTGTCCAGATATCGAGCAGCAGATTCAACTCTGCGAACTTCTCGATCCCGGTCGAATCGGTGTTGAACTTTCAGAAGAATTCCAACTTCACCCAGAACAGTCCACGTCAGCAATCATTGTTCATCATCCAGAAGCAAAGTACTTTAACGCGAACTAATCTTGATGACTTTCTCAGCAGCGTTCTTCGACATGGACGGTCTTTTCTTAGACTCTGAACCACAATGGCATCAATCCCAGCAGGAGATTTGTGCTCGTTATTCGTACTCATGGGATGACGATGATCAACGCATCTGTATCGGTGGTCCGCTCTCACGCGTGGGGGATTACATCTCGGATATCTGTGCCCACGATATGTCAGGTCCTCAGGTCGTTGAAGAGCTGACTCAAATGATGCTCGTAAAGCTCTCAACAAAAGCGATCCTTATGCCCGGTGCATTTGATGCGGTTGAGAGAGTGAAACAGGTCATGCCCGTTGCGCTGGTGAGTGCGAGTCCACGAATCTTGATGGATGCCGCATTAACTACTCTTCCTGAAAATTTCTTTAAATTTACGATTAGCGCAGACGATGTTGCTCGCACTAAACCTTTTCCGGATCCATATCTTGAGGCTGCAAAGCGAATCGGCGTTGCGCCATCATCATGCGTGGTTTTCGAGGACTCACTCACTGGGATCGCATCCGCAAAGAGTGCAGGCTGTGCGGTCGTCGCGGTTCCACACTATGTTGATGTTGCACTCGCGCAAAAGGTAAGAGTCGTGACGTCATTGGAGGAAGTTTCGTTGGATTTTCTTGAGAGTTTTTATAACGCCATCTAGATTAATTGTGCGCTGGACAAATAGTCTTGAAGAAGCACCAATCACATAATCTGCTCGCTTTAGGCGGGAAGTGATCACTCTCAATTGCAGCGATTATTTCGTCGGCGATCTGGAGCAACTTCTTCTCAGTAGATAGAAGCTCTCTCTCGGTAGGCGAACTCTTTACACTGCGCGAATCACCTAAATAGTGCAGAACGAGAAGGGCTGGTATCACTCCATGCAAACGCCAGTAGAGAAGGGCGTACACCCTTAGTTGAAAGAGTGCCTTCTCTTCCCAACCAACTTTAGGCGATTTTCCGCTTTTGTAATCAACGATACGAACTTCTCCGGTTGGTGCCACATCGATTCGGTCGACATAGCCATGAAGATAGACCGATGGATTGAGATCCTTTTCTAGATGCACTTCTCGATGTGTTGCTTCAAAGGTCTCTGGCTTTTCTAATTCAAAGTAATTTTTCAGTAGGGCGGCGACTCGATCGAACCACTCTTTCTCATTTGTAACGAGCTCTGCCAAGGCTGGTTTTTCCGTTACCTGTACTCTCCAACGTTCAGGTGCCATCTCGACAGCGGATGCATGGTTTCGTAGTGTAGGTGGCAAGTCAAAGAGATCTTCAAGGATGGTATGAATCAGAGTTCCACGTTCTGCATCGATGCTTGGTGGTTCAGGAAGTTGCTCAATGACTCGATATTTATAGAGACGCGGACAGTTATTAAATTCGCTCATTCGGCTAGGGGAGAGGCGAATATGGGTCACATGCGAGACCATACCGTTACCGAAGTGACTTTCCTCGCCTAAGATAGCGCCGTGTCCATTACTCCCGAAAACACTAACCCTCGCGCTAGAACACCTGGGTACTTCGCCGCGGGAGATCGAATTCAACTTACCGATCCCAAAGGAAAGCTCTACAGTTTCACGATAACCCCAGGGAAGGAGTGGCACACCCATAAAGGTTGGATTGTTCATGATGAACTGATCGGATTGCCGGAAGGATCAGTTGTTTCAACAACCGCTGGCCTTAAATTCACAGCATTCATCCCTCTGCTATCTGATTACGTTCTCTCTATGCCTCGTGGTGCAACGATTGTCTACCCAAAGGATGCGGCGATGATTGTTGGAGTCGCCGATGTATATCCCGGCGCTCATGTTCTCGAAGCGGGCGTTGGAAGTGGAGCACTCTCACTCTCGCTCCTGAGGGCAGTTGGACCAGGTGGATCACTCGATTCTTTCGAGCGACGAGAAGACTTCGCAGAGATTGCACGTTCAAATGTTGAAAACTATTTCGGCTCACTTCCAGAACATTGGTCGTTAACTGTTGGTTCTGTGCAAGAAATTGATGATAAAAAGATCTATGACCGAGTGATCCTCGACATGCTTGCACCATGGGAATGCGTTCAGATGGCGGCAAGAGTTTTGCGTCCTGGTGGAGTTTTCCTGGCTTATGTCGCGACAACAACCCAGCTCTCTGCAACAGCCGAAGCGCTTAAGAGCGATGGACATTTCACAGAACCCGAGAGTTCAGAAACAATTGTTCGCGGCTGGCACCACGAAGGTCTTGCAGTAAGGCCGCAGCAACGAATGATCGGCCACACAGGATTCTTGATTCAAAGTCGTCGCATGGCTCCGGGAGTTGAAGTATTGGCTCGTCGGCGACGCCCAGCAAAGGGTGCCTACGGTGTCGCGGAAGAGTGAGCGTCTTGTCAATCTGACAATTGCACTTCTGGCGACAAAGAGATACCTAACAAAGAGTGAGATATTTCGTACCGTTGAGGGATATGAAGGTGCGCCCGAAGCGATGGAGCGCATGTTTGAGCGAGATAAAGATGACCTTCGTAGTTTAGGAATCGGCATTGAACTCGGGACATTTGATCCACTTTTTGAAGATGAGGCCGGTTATCGAATAACACCATCTAGTTATCAGCTTAATCTAGGAGAGTTAGATGGAACCGATATCGCCCTCCTCTCCGTTGCGGCTTCTGCTTGGACGGGTGCAGCCTTAGAGAAAGAATCAACTTCGGCGCTGATCAAACTTGCATCTATGGGCTTGGATTCGGACTCGGAGGCGCTCTCACTATTAGCTCCAAGAGTTAGTGTTTCCGATCAGAATTTCACACTTATTACTGATGCGATCATTCGCAGGTCAGAGATTGAATTCTCGTATCTGGGCAATGATTTATCGAAAAAGATGCGTCGCGTTGCGCCGTACTCGCTTCGTGGTCAAGCGGGTTCCTGGTATCTGGTTGGGTTAGATACTGAGAAGAAATCGGTAAGAACATTTCGGCTCGATCGTATTGCCTCAGAAGTTGTTCTCGGAAAGAAGAGCAACGCTTTTGAGATCCCGCAAGATGTTCCAGAGCAAAGTGCTGAAGAGGTGCAAGAGGTTGCAGTACTTCGAGTGAGAAAGAACCGAGGACATCAGCTTCGTTCTCTTGCGACTCAGCTTAAAGCAGGGGAAGAGTGGGACGAAATATCTCTACCCATCCTTGATTCGTCGTGGTTATTGCGATTGATCTTGTGGCATCGTGATGATGTCGTCGTAGTCACACCATTAACCCTAAGGAAAGAGATTTTGGACGCTCTTATAGATCTTCAGGTGGCTCATGGCTAAGTCACCAAGCACTCCTTTAGCGCAGACAGCTCGATTGTTGGACTTGGTTCCCTTTCTGCTCTCGCATCAAGGTATCTCCATTTCAGATCTCGCTAAGCACTTTAAAGTTGATAACGATGTGATTATTGATGACCTCAATACTCTCTGGATGTGCGGTTTGCCTGGTTACACGCCACTAGAACTTATTGATCTGGCGTTTGACTCGGGATATGTCACCATCCGAAACGCAGCGCCGTTGGCCCATGTGCGCACAATGTCTAGCGCTGAGATTGTCTCACTCGCTCTTGGTTTGGATTTATTGCGCGAATCGGCCGAAAAACTTAGCGCCGATCTAAGTGAACGTATTGAGAAACTCTCGGCAAGGTTGCGTGATCAAGTGGGAGAGCAAATCTCAATAGCCTCAAGCTCTCACACTGCGAACCGTTCTCTGGTTGCGCGTTCGATCTCGCAACGCGTACCGCTAAAGATGACCTACTACTCGGCTCACTCAGACCAAGAGAGCGAGCGATTAGTCACCGCCTACGACATCTTCCAAGAGAACGACGTTGAGTATTTCCAGGCTTTCTGTCACACGTCGAAGGCAATGCGGACATTTAGGGTCGATCGAATTGTCGAGATCTCGTTAACTGATGCAACGGCCGAGATTCCTGTCGCGCAACCGCAGCAGAATGAGCGAATGCGCGTGGGTGCGACGGTGAGAACCCTAGATCGAACCAGTGCTGAAGCCTTCAAACTCGACTTTGCGCAACTTCAGGTAGGCGCTGGTGTGATCCTTGAGGCCTTCTCTCCAGAATGGCTGATTCGGGCGATCATGGCGGGCGCGGGGTCGCTATCTGTGGAAGATCCTCACGAAATTCGACTACAAGTACGCGAAAGCGTCGAAGCGACGATAGCCCTATATCAATAGTGTGCGCTAGCCTTAACCATCAGTTTCAGGCGTCTATTCGCCAAGAAGGAGAGTGTCGTGTTTCTTAAAGAACCTACTCATATCTTGCTCGTTCTCGTTGTGATCATTCTGCTCTTTGGAGCAAAGCGACTTCCTGACTCAGCACGGTCTTTGGGTAAATCCCTGAAGATCTTTAAGTCAGAGATGAAAGATATGAAAGACGATAAGAAGCCGGACCAAGACGGACAAGCTTCAGCGTAAATCTCATGTCGACCACCACGGGCGGTCGCATGCCGCTTCTCGAACATTTGCGCGAATTGCGCAAACGTGTGGTCAGAAGTGCAATCGCGATTTCATTAGCAGCAATTATTGGTTGGATTTACTACACCCCAATTATCACCACGCTTGCCGAACCCGTATGTGATTTAAAGACCGCACAGGCCACAGGTGCAGACAATTGTGGCGCGCTCTATATCAGCGGAGTGCTCGGTCCACTTAATCTTCATATTAAGGTAGCAATTCTTTCTGGACTCTTGCTTGCAGCCCCAATCTGGCTCTATCAACTCTGGGCGTTCATCGCACCAGCGCTACACCGACGCGAGAAGAGAAATTCAATACTCTTTATTATTGCGGCAACTCCATTCTTCAGCGTTGGTGCTTACTTCGGCTATACCATTTTGCCACTTGCTATCCGAGTGCTTTTTGGTTTCACTCCCGATGCGCTCAATAACTTGGTACGTTTCGATGATTATCTAGACTTTGTTTCAAGAACTATCTTTTTCTTCGGGCTCGGTTTCCAGCTTCCAGTTTTCTTGGTGGCATTAAATCTGATCGGCGCGGTTACAGGTAAAGGAATTTTGCGGCCGTGGAGAATTTGGATTTTCATGATTACGCTCTTCGTTGCAGGTTTTACTCCAAGTCCAGATCCACTCTCAATGATTGCGTTGGCACTTCCTCTTATCGCCTTATATTTCCTCGCGGGTCTGATCTCATTGGCCAATGATCGCAGGCGCGAAAAGAAGGCTTTACGTGCTGATTCTGGCGATTAATCCAGCATCTGGCAGAGGTCGGGCTCAAAGGCAGGCGAAATTAGCCAGCGAATACTTTCGATCTCGCGATATCGATGTGAGAGAAATCGAAGGTACCTCACTGCAAGATTTCCGAAAAAAGCTTCTCATTTGCTTAGACAGTGAAGAGGTGAGCGGGGTTATCGCTCTGGGCGGCGACGGATTCATACATGAAATCATTCAACATCTAGTCTCACGAGATATTCCGTTAGGAGTCATACCTTGTGGAACTGGCAATGACTTTGCCCGCAGTATTGGTGTCTTTGATCTTCCTTTCAGCCGTCAACTGGAACTGATCGAAAAGCACGATGCCACACATATTGATCTCGGCAGAGTTCAGGATCAATGGTTTGCGGCAATTCTCTCTAGTGGTTTTGACGCTCTGGTTAACGACCGTGCCAACAGCATGCGCTGGCCTCGTGGTCGAATGAGATACAACATCGCCATGATCGAGAAGTTGATTGCTCTTCGACCGCACCGTTATCGAATTCGTGTGGATC
>JACCDO012001730.1_pt1 | contig 12677 bp, 11 predicted proteins | sample 7446101 | NCBI WGS metagenome assembly JACCDO01 (sample SAMN15323440, study PRJNA562643) | freshwater metagenome | isolation source: river surface water | place: USA:Blue River Watershed | collected 2017-08-16
CAAGTAACCGTTGTTCAGGGCCACGACTTTGATGGGCGTGTTGTATTGCAGGCAGGTCGAGAGCTCCTGAATGCACATTTGCACCGAGCCTTCACCCGTCACGCAATACACCTCGCTGTCGGGCTTGGCCAGCTTGATGCCCATGGCGTAGGGAATGCCCACGCCCATGGTGCCCAGGCCACCGGAGTTGATCCAGCGGCGCGGCTCGTCAAACTTGAAGTACTGCGCGGCCCACATCTGGTGCTGGCCCACGTCGGAGGTGACGTACACATCGTCGCCACGCGTCATGTTCCACAGCGTCTCGATCACGCCCTGCGGCTTGATCACCTCGGTGTTGCCGCGGTCAAAGCGCAGGCAGTCGCGGCTGCGCCAGGCCTCGATGCTCTTCCACCATTCGGCCAAGGCCTGCGTGTCGGGCTTGAGACCGGACTCGCGGATCATGCCCATCAGCTCGGTCAGCACTTCCTTGACGTCGCCCACGATGGGCACGTCCACCTTCACGCGCTTGGAGATGCTGGAAGGGTCGATGTCGATGTGGATGATCTTGCGCTCGTTCTGCGCAAAGTGGCGCGGGTTGCCGATCACGCGGTCGTCAAAGCGCGCCCCCACGGCCAGCAGCACATCGCAGTTCTGCATGGCGTTGTTGGCTTCGAGCGTGCCGTGCATGCCGAGCATGCCCAGGAAGCGCCGGTCGGTGGCAGGGAAGGCGCCCAAGCCCATCAGGGTGTTGGTGACCGGGTAGCCCAGCATGTCGACCAGGGCGCGCAGTTCGGCGCTGGCATTGCTCATGAGCACGCCGCCGCCGGTGTAGATGTAGGGCCGCTTGGCGCTCATCAAAAGCTGCAAGGCCTTGCGGATCTGGCCGCCGTGGCCCTTGCGCACCGGGTTGTACGAGCGCATCTCGATCTTGTCGGGATAGCCGGTGTAGGCGGTCTTGTTGAAGGACACGTCCTTGGGCACGTCCACCACCACCGGGCCGGGACGGCCGCTGCGGGCGATGTGGAAGGCCTTTTTCATGACCGTGGCGAGCTCGCGCACATCCTTGATCAGGAAGTTGTGCTTGACGATGGGGCGGGTGATGCCCACGGTGTCGCACTCTTGGAAAGCGTCCAGGCCGATGGCGGCGGTGGGCACCTGCCCCGCGATGATCACCATCGGGATGCTGTCCATGTAGGCGGTGGCAATGCCGGTGACGGCGTTGGTCAGGCCCGGGCCCGAGGTCACCAGGGCCACGCCCACCTCACCGGTGGCGCGCGCATAGCCGTCGGCAGCGTGCACGGCGGCCTGCTCATGGCGCACCAGCACGTGCTGCATGGTGTCTTGCTTGTACAAGGCGTCGTAGATGTGCAGGACGGCGCCACCGGGGTAGCCCCAGATGTACTGGACATTTTCGGCCTGCAGGGCCTTGACGAGGATTTCGGCGCCGCGCAATTCGGGCGTTTGGGCAGCCGCAGCGGCGGCAACTTCTGCTTTGGAGACTTCCATGATCTTCAACCTTTGTGAATTTCTTTGCGGAAAAACCTTGGGTGCCCCTTGGCTCGACCCTTGTGAGATGGCTTTGGGACTTGAGGCCAACAACATGGACGCATGATCAAGGCGCGCCGGATGTTGACCCGTTTTGCGATTTTTTCAATTGCAAGCGCGCATTATCGCACACCGCACCGGGTTGCCCCCATGGGCACTGGCCTGGGCGCGGGGCATAATGCGTGCCCGACCGACACTTCGCACACGCCGCCCCCCCGAAAGCGCCCCCGCCTTGGCCTCCGACAAAGAACTATCGGACTTCCTCAAGCAGGCCGAACACAAGGCCTTCAAGCGGGCGCTTTACCATTTGCGCGACGAAGAGGCCGCCCTCGATGTGCTGCAGGACAGCATGATCAAGCTGGCCACCCACTATGCCGACAAGCCCCTGGCCGAGCTGCCCCTGCTCTTTCAGCGCATCCTGAGCAACACCATCCTCGACTGGTTCCGGCGCCAGCGCACCCACCAGTCGGTGTTCAACCCGCTGGTGCACGAGCGCAGCGATGACCCGGGCCAGGAACTGGATCTCCTGGATGTCTATGATGGCCAGCAGGACCAAGCTGCGCAGGAGAGCGCCGAACAATGGCTGGGCCGTTTGCAAACCCTGGGCCAGATCGAGAATGCGCTGATGGCCCTGCCGGCGCGTCAACGGGAAGCCTTCCTGCTGCGTTATTGGGAAGAGCTCGATGTGGCCGAAACCGCCGCCGTCATGGGCTGCTCCGAGGGCAGTGTCAAAACCCACTGCTCGCGGGCCGTTCAGTCGTTGCAGCGGCTTCTGGCCAACACCGGCATTCACGACAGGCAATCCACATGAACACACGCATCACCGCCCTTCAAGAACCGACGTCCCTGGATGGCCTGGGTCTGGCCTTGGCGCGCGAACTTGATCGCCGTCAAGCCCCGCTCTCGCACGAGGTCAGCGAGCGCCTTCGTGTGGCCCGCCTGCAAGCCCTGGCGGCCCGCCCGCACACGCCGCAGCGGGCGCGGGCAGCGCAACCGGTGATGGTGCTGGCCCAAGCCGGCGACGCCCCCGGCGGTCGCTGGCAACCGCTGTGGTCGCTGCTGCCCCTTCTGCTGCTGCTGGCCGGGCTTTACCTCTGGCCCAACTGGTACCAGCAAAACGCCCTGTCCGAATTGGCCGAGATTGACACCGCCTTGCTGATCGACGACTTGCCCCCCGCGGCCTACGCCGATCCGGGCTTTGCCCATTTCCTGCGTTTGCGCCGCCAGGGCGATGCCCCGCAAGCCCCCGCCCAGGAGGACACGGCGAGTGAGTGACCGGCTGCCCTTGCCTGCCCCGACATGCCCGTCCGCCCTGCGCCCCGCCATGCTGGGCGGCTGGGTGCTGTGCATGGGGCTGCTGCTGGGCAGCATGGCTTGGGCACAAAGCAACGACGCCGCCCCCGCTGCCGAGCCGGCCAGTGCCCCGGCACGCACCCAGCCCTCGGTGCCCCGGCCCAGCGCCCCAGAGGCCTTGCTGCCGCGCAGCACCGTCCGCTGGAAAGACCTGGCGGGCCGGCAGCAGCAGGCGCTGGCGCCGCTGGCCGGTCAATGGGATCAGTTGACCGCCTCGCAACGCGACAAGTGGCTGCTGATTGCCGACCAGTTTGCCCAGCTCTCGACCGACGAGCAGGCGATGCTGCACGGCCGCATGGCCGACTGGGTGATGCTCAGCCCCAAGGAACGGGCCAAGGCACGCCTGAGCTATGTGCACCTCAAGGCCATGTCCACCGAGGAAAAAAAATCCACCTGGGACGAGTACCTGGCCTTGTCCGAGGAGCAGCGCCGCCAGCTGCAAGAAAATGCGCCGCGTGACCCGCGCACCACGGCACGCGCCCAGCGCCCTGTGCCCTCCCAACATCTGCTGCTGGCCCCGGCCTTGCACCTTCACCGTGGCGCGCTGAGCCAGGAGCCCACCCTGCTGGCCCCGCACACCCTCTTGCCCCTTTCACCGAGTCCGCGCGCGCCGAAATGACCCCTGTGCCCGATGTTGTTCCCCCGGTGAGCACCCCCACCGCCTGGCGCCGGATGGCCTGCTGGCTCTACGAGGGCATGCTGCTCTTTGGCGTGCTGTTCATTGCCGACTACCTGTTCGATGCCCTGTCGCAAAGCCGGCATGCGCTGACGCTGCGGCCGCTGCGCATGGGCTTTCTGTTCGTGGTGCTGGGCATTTACTTCACCTGGTTCTGGCACAAGGGCCAAACCCTGGCCATGAAGACCTGGCACATCCGCGTGGTCGACCGCCAGGGCCGCCCCCTGACGCAGGCCCGCGCCCTGGCCCGCTACCTGCTCTCCTGGCTGTGGTTTTTGCCGCCACTTGCCCTGTCCATGCCCTTCCAGATGCCTGCGCTGGAGGTGCTGGTGCTGCTGGTGGGCTGGATCTGGGTCTGGGCCCTGCTCAGCCGCTTTCACCCCGAACGACAGTTTCTGCACGATGCCCTGGCCGGCACCCGGCTGATCTCTGCCGAACCCCCACGCAAGGCCTCCACATGACCCCGGCGCCCGCTTTTTCCCTGTGTGTCTATTGCGGCTCCAGCCCGGGTCATGAACCTGGCTTCATGGCCCTGGCCACCGAGGTGGGCCACTGGATCGGGCGGCACGGCGGCCAACTGGTGTATGGCGGCGGCCGCAGCGGGCTGATGGGCGCGGTGGCGCAGGCCACGCTGGCCGCTGGGGGCCGGGTGGTGGGCGTGATCCCGCAGGCCCTGATCGATCGCGAACTGGCCGAGCACGGCTGCACCGAGCTGCATGTGGTGCAGACCATGCACGAGCGCAAGCGCATGATGATGGAGCGCAGCGATGCCTTTCTGGCCCTGCCCGGGGGCATTGGCACGCTGGAGGAATTCTTTGAGGTCTGGACCTGGCGCCAGCTGGGCTACCACGACAAGCCCGTGGGCCTGCTCGATCACCAGGGCTTTTACCGCCCCATGCTCGACTGGCTTGCCCAGGTCACCGCGCATGGCTTCATGCGCGAGTCCCAGAATGTGCTGATCACGGTGGGCACCGAGCCGAGCACCCTGCTGCCAGCGCTGGTGCAGGCGGCCGGCCTGGCGCCGGCGCCGCACCCCGAGCGGCTCTGAGCGGCGCGCTCAGATCGCGGTTTCGTCAAGCTCGCCGGTGCGGATGCGCACCACGCGCTCGACCGAGGTGACAAAAATCTTGCCGTCGCCGATCTTGCCGGTGCGCGCCGCCTGCACGATGGCGTCCACGCAGCGATCCACATCCTCGTCGCGCACGACCACCTCGACCTTCACCTTGGGCAGAAAGTCGACCACGTACTCGGCGCCTCGGTAGAGCTCGGTGTGGCCCTTCTGGCGGCCAAAGCCCTTGACCTCGGTGACCGTCAGGCCGGTCACGCCGCACTCGGCCAAGCCTTCACGGACCTCTTCGAGTTTGAAGGGCTTGATGATGGCGGTGATCTGTTTCATGGGGTCGGTCCTTGGGAATCAAAGTTTGAATCGATTGGTCATAGGATAACGCCAATCCTTGCCAAAGCTGCGGTGCGTGACGCGAACCCCGATGGGGGCCTGGCGGCGTTTGTACTCGTTCAGGCGGATCAGGCGCACCACCTTGTCGACATCGGCGGGCTCAAAGCCATCGGCCTTGAGGGCGGCCGAGCCCTCGTCGTTTTCCATGTAGCGCTCGATGATGGCATCGAGCACCTCGTAGGGCGGCAGGCTGTCCTGGTCCTTCTGGTCGGGGCGCAGCTCGGCGCTCGGTGGTCGGGTGATGATGCGCTCGGGAATGGGGTTGGCGCCGGTGCCATAGGGGTCGTGCTGGTTGCGCCAGCGCGCCAATGCAAACACCCGCGTCTTGAGCACGTCCTTGATCACCGCAAAACCGCCGGCCATGTCGCCGTACAGGGTGCAGTAGCCGGTGGCCATCTCGCTCTTGTTGCCGGTGGTCAGCACGATGGCGCCGCTCTTGTTGGACAGGGCCATGAGCAAGGTGCCGCGGATGCGCGCCTGGATGTTCTCTTCGGTGGTGTCCTCGGGCAGGCCGGCAAACTGGGGGGCCAGTGCGCTGCGAAACCCGTCAAACAGGGGCGCAATCGCGATCTCGTCGTAGCGCACCCCCAGGCGGCGCACCATGTCACGGCTGTCGATCCAGCTGATGTCGGCGGTGTAGGGCGAGGGCATCATCACCGCGTGCACGCGGTCGGCGCCCAGGGCGTCCACGGCCACCGCCAGCACCAGGGCCGAGTCGATCCCGCCCGAGAGCCCCAGGATGGCGCCCTTGAAACCATTCTTGCCCAGGTAGTCGCGCACACCCAGCACCAGCGCGTCCCACAGCTCGGCCTCGGGACTGGGCCAGGGGGTGATGGCATCGGCGCCGGCCGACAGGGCCACGGCGCCGTTGGACAGCTCGGCCGTCAAGGTCAGGGTGGCGGGCACAAAACCCGGCGCACGGGCCAGCACCTGGCCGCGCGCATCGAGGGCAAAGGAGCGGCCTTCAAAGACCACCTCGTCCTGCCCGCCCACCAGGTGGGCGTAGACCAGCGGCAGGCCCGTGTCCTGCACGCGCGCCTGCATGCTTTGCTCGCGCTCCTGGCCCTTGCCCATATGAAAAGGCGAGGCATTGAGCACGGCCAGCACTTGCGCGCCAGCGGCCTGCGCGGCACGGGCCGGGGCCTCGAACCAGGCGTCTTCGCAAATCAGCAGGCCCACCCGCACGCCCGCCACCTCGAACACGCCGGCGGCATCCCCCGGGCTGAAATAGCGGCGCTCGTCAAACACCTGGTAGTTGGGCAGCTCGCGCTTGTCGTAGTGCGCCACCACACGGCCCTCGCACAGCACGCTGGCGCGGTTGCGCCGCTGGGTGACGGCGACGCTGCGGGTGCGCAGGCCGCCGCCATGCGGATGCCCCACCACCACATGCAGGCCTTTGAGACCGGCCAGCGCCTGGGCGATCGAATTCAGGGCATCATCGCAGGCATCGATGAACGAGGGCCGCAAGAGCAGGTCCTCGGGTGCGTAGCCGCACACCGACAGCTCGGGCGTCAGCAAGAGCTGATCGCCACGGGCATGGGCCTGGTGGGCGGCGTCGATGATTTGTTGGGCATTGCCCGCCATGTCGCCCACGACCAGATTGAGTTGGGCGATGCTGATCCGAAGCGTCATAAGTGTGCAGGAATCCGTGAACGCCGATTATGTCACCCGCCTCCATGTCCACATGGACGAGGTGCCCGCTCCCGCCTGGGACGCCTTGCTGGCGTGCCAAGCCATGCCCACCCCATTCATGCGCCATGCCTGGCTGCGCGCGCTGCAGGCCAGTGGCTCGGCCAGCCCCGAGACCGGCTGGACGCTGCAGGTCTTGGCCCTGTGGCAGGGCGACACGCTGGCCGCGGCCTGCCCGCTCTACCTCAAGACCCATTCGCGCGGCGAGTATGTGTTTGACCACGCCTGGGCCCAGGCCTACGAGCGCCACGGCCTGGCCTACTACCCCAAGGGCCTGGTGGCGGTGCCCTTCACCCCGGTGCCAGGCAGCCGCCTGCTGGCGCACGACGCCATGGCCCGCCAGGCCCTGATCGACGCCTTGCCGCAGCAGGCGCAGGCGCTGGGCCTGTCGTCCCTGCATGTGCTGTTTCCCGATCCGGCCGAGCAGGCCCTGCTGGAGGACGCGGGCTGGCTGCGGCGCGAGCAGGTGCAGTTTCACTGGACGAATCAGGGCTGGCCCGATATGGACGCCTTCCTGGCCTCGATGACGCAGGAAAAGCGCAAAAAGATCCGCCAGGAACGCCGCAAGGTGGCCGAGGCCGGGGTGCGCTTTCGGGCCGTGCCCGGCCCCGACATGGGCGAGGCCGAGTGGGCGCTGCTGCAGCGCTGCTACACCCAGACCTATCTGGAGCACGGCCAGTGGCCCTATTTGCAGGATGGGGTGTTTGCGGCCATGCGCGCCGAGATGGCGCGCGACTGGCTGCTGTTTGTGGCCGAGCGCGAGGGGCGCGACATGGCGGTCAGCCTGATCGCCCTGCAGCACGATGCGCAAGGACGACCGCAAGTGGCCTACGGCCGCTACTGGGGGGCGCTGGAGCGGGTGGACTGCCTGCACTTTGAGGCCTGCTACTACCAGCCGCTGGCCTGGTGCCTGGCCCATGGGGTGCAGCGCTTTGAGGGCGGCGCGCAGGGCGAGCACAAGCTCGCGCGGGGGCTGCTGCCGCAGATCACGCACAGCGCGCACTGGCTGGCGCATCCGGGCTTTGCGCAGGCCGTGGACCACTACCTGGGCCGCGAGCGCGAGGCCATCTCGGAGTACCGCGAGGCGCTGGCGGCGCATTCGCCGCTGCGCCCTGCCCGGTAAATCGCTCGGCCGCCGCCAGGCGGCCTCAACTGGCACGCCGGCGCCGCGTGGGCATGCGCCGGCCAAGGGCCATCAGGCCTTGCTCTTGTTGTAGTTGGCGATGCCGTCCAGGATTTCCTTGTGGGCGGCTTCGGGGCCTTCCCAGCCCAGCACCTTGACCCACTTGCCCTGCTCCAGGTCTTTGTAGTGCTCAAAGAAGTGCTGGATGGTCTTCAGGCGCATCGGGTTGAGGTCTTCGGGCTTTTGCCACTGGGTGTAGATCGACAGGATCTTGTCGATGGGCACGGCCAGCACCTTGCCGTCTTCGCCGGCCTCGTCTTCCATGCGCAGGATGCCGATGGCGCGGCAGGGCACGACCACGCCGGGGATCAGCGGCACCGGGGTGATGACCAGCACGTCCACCGGGTCACCGTCGCCCGAAATCGTCTTGGGCACATACCCGTAGTTGGTCGGGTAGTGCATGGCGGTGCTCATGAAGCGGTCCACGAAGATGGCGCCGGTTTCCTTGTCGACCTCGTACTTGATCGGGTCGGCATTCATCGGGATCTCGATGATGACGTTGAAGGCTTCGGGAACTTTGGCGCCAGGGGTAACGTTGTCGAGGGACATGAAGAGGTCTCGGGAACAGTTGATAAAGGTCAGAAAGACTCGGGATTAACCCCGATTTTACTTGCACAGGCCTTGCGTTCTGGCGCTGTAACGCTTTGTAATGGACGGGTTGGCCAATCGTGATTCCCGAAGGGCGCACGAGGAAGCAACGCCGTGGAGGTGTCTCACGAGCGTTGCACCTCCGTTCTGCGACAACACTGAGGAGATCATCGATGACAAGTCAATCCGCGCTGTATCTGGCGCTTGTCTGCGGGCTGCTGGCCGTGGTCTACGGCATCTGGGCCCGAGGATGGATTCTGGCCAAGGACGCGGGCAACGCCCGCATGCAAGAAATCGCGGCGGCCATTCAGGCCGGAGCCGCGGCCTACCTCTCCCGTCAATACAAGACCATCGCCATCGTGGGCGTGGTCTTGGCCGTGCTCATGGGCCTGATCCTGGGCCTGCAGACCGCGGTGGGCTTTGTGATCGGGGCGGTGCTCTCGGGCGCCTGCGGCTTTATCGGCATGAACGTGTCGGTGCGCGCCAACGTGCGCACCGCGCAGGCGGCCACACAAGGCATTGGCCCGGCCCTGGACGTGGCCTTCCGAGGCGGTGCCATCACCGGCATGCTGGTGGTGGGCCTGGGCCTGCTGGGCGTGACCGGCTTCTTCATGTTGCTCGGCGGCGGTCAGGTGAGCGATGCCAAGGGCCTCGCGGCCCTGACCAGCCCGCTGATCGGCTTTGCCTTTGGCTCCTCGCTGATCTCGATTTTTGCGCGCCTGGGCGGCGGCATCTTCACCAAGGGCGCCGATGTGGGCGCTGACCTGGTGGGCAAGGTGGAGGCCGGCATCCCCGAGGACGACCCGCGCAACCCGGCGGTGATCGCCGACAACGTGGGCGACAACGTGGGCGACTGCGCGGGCATGGCCGCCGACCTGTTCGAGACCTATGCGGTCACGCTGATTGCCACCATGGTGCTGGGCGCCCTGATGGTCACCGCGGCCCCCGAACAGGCGGTGCTCTATCCGCTGGCCCTGGGTGCGGTGTCGATCATCGCCTCCATCATCGGCTGCTTCTTTGTGAAGGCCAAGCCGGGCATGACCAATGTGATGCCGGCGCTCTACAAGGGCCTGGCCATTGCGGGCGTGCTCTCGCTGATTGCCTTCTGGTTCGTCACCACCTCGCTGATGCCCGACAACGCGCTCGGCGCGGCCGGCAGCCAGATGAAGCTCTTTGGCGCCTGCGTCGTTGGCCTGGTGCTGACCGCGGCCCTGGTCTGGATCACCGAGTTCTACACCGGCACGCAGTACAGCCCGGTGCGGCACATCGCCCAGGCCTCGACCACCGGTCACAGCACCAACATCATCGCGGGCCTGGGGGTGTCGATGCGTTCGACCGCCTGGCCGGTGATCTTTGTCTGCCTGGCCATTGTGGCAGCCTACAACCTGGCCGGCCTGTACGGCGTGGCGGTGGCCGCCATGTCGATGCTGTCCATGGCCGGCATCGTGGTGGCGCTTGACGCCTATGGCCCGATCACCGACAACGCCGGCGGCATTGCCGAAATGGCCGAGCTGCCCTCCAGCGTGCGCGACATCACCGACCCGCTGGACGCCGTGGGCAACACCACCAAGGCCGTCACCAAGGGCTATGCCATCGGCTCGGCCGGTCTGGCCTCGCTGGTGCTGTTTGCCGACTACACGCACAAGCTCGAGACCTACGGCCTGGCCGTCAAGTTCGACCTGTCCGATCCCATGGTCATCATCGGCCTGTTCATCGGTGGCCTGATCCCCTACCTGTTTGGTGCCATGGCGATGGAGGCTGTGGGCCGCGCCGCCGGCAGCGTGGTGGTCGAGGTGCGCCGCCAGTTCAAAGAGATCAAGGGCATCATGGAAGGCACGGCCAAGCCCGAGTACGGCAAGGCGGTGGACATGCTGACCTCGGCGGCCATCAAGGAAATGATCATCCCCAGCCTGTTGCCGGTGGCGGTGCCGGTTGTCATCGGTCTGCTCCTGGGTCCCAAGGCCCTGGGCGGTCTGCTGATGGGCACCATCGTGACCGGCCTGTTCGTGGCCATCTCGATGTGCACGGGCGGCGGTGCCTGGGACAATGCCAAGAAGTACATCGAAGACGGCCACCACGGCGGCAAGGGCTCCGAAGCCCACAAGGCCGCCGTCACCGGCGATACCGTGGGCGACCCGTACAAGGACACCGCGGGCCCGGCCATCAACCCCTTGATCAAGATCATCAACATCGTGGCCCTGCTGATCGTGCCGGTGGTGGTGCAGTTCCACCGCTGATGCGCTGACCCTGGCCGCGCCCTGCACGCGGCCGCTTGCCTGGCGCTGTGCGCCCCTGCCCCACCCCGGTGCGGCGCATGGGCCCACAGCGCCTTTTTGTGGGCGCCCGCGCGTCGCCTGCATGACGCATCGCCCCTCGCGCGGGCCGGTCGCTCTATGAGAAGATTGCCCCATGGCCCTCAACTTCATTGACCACCAATCCGTGCCTGCCGCCGATGGTCGCTGGATCGACGTGCTCGATCCGTCCGACGGGCAGGTGTTTGAACAGATCCCGCGCAGCGGGGCCGCCGACATCGACGCGGCGGTGCATGCCGCGCGGCGCGCTTTTGATGGCCCCTGGGGCCTGCTGAGCGCGGTCGAGCGGGGGCGCCTGCTGATGGCCCTCTCGCGCAAGGTCGCCGAGCACGCCAGCGAGTTGGCGGCACTCGAGCAGCGCGACTGCGGCAAGCCCACCCGCCAGGCCCAGGCCGATGCGGTGGCGCTGGCGCGCTACTTCGAGTACTACGCCGGGGCGTGCGACAAGCTGCACGGCGAGACCATTCCCTACCAGCGCGGCTACAGCGTGCTGACCTGGCGCGAGCCGCACGGGGTGACGGGGCATGTGATCCCCTGGAACTACCCCATGCAGATTTTTGGCCGCAGCGTGGGCGGGGCCCTGGCCGCTGGCAACGCCTGCGTGGTCAAGCCCGCCGAAGACGCCTGCCTGTCGCTGATCCGGGTCGCGCAGCTGGCCGCCGAGGTGGGCTTTCCGGCCGGCAGCCTCAACATCGTGTGCGGCTACGGTCACGAGGCGGGCGACGCGCTGGCGCGCCACCCGGGCATCGAGCACATCAGCTTCACCGGCAGCCCGCGCGTGGGCACGCTCATCCAGCAGGTGGCGGCCGAGCGGCACTGCCCGGTGACCCTGGAGCTGGGCGGCAAGAGCCCGCAAATCGTGTTTGCCGACGCCGATCTGGACGCGGCCGTGCCGGTGGTGCTCAACGCCATCGTGCAAAACAGCGGCCAGACCTGCAGTGCCGGCTCGCGCGTGCTGATCGAGCGCAGCATCTACGAGCCCCTGCTGGCCCGCCTGGGCGAGGCCTTCTCGGCCCTGCGCGCAGGCCCGGCCCCCATGGACCTGCACCTGGGCCCGCTGATCCGCCAGACCCAGCTGCAGCGTGTGCAGGGCTTTTTGGCGCAGGCGCGCGCCGACGGCATCGCGGTGGTGGCGCAAGGCCAGGTGGTGGCCGAGGCCCCGGCGGGCGGTTTCTACCAGGCCCCGACCCTGCTGCGCGACGTGCCGGTGACGCACCGGCTGGCGCAAGAAGAGGTGTTTGGCCCGGTGCTCAGCGCCATGGCCTTTGACGACGAGGACCACGCCGTGGCCCTGGCCAATGCCACCGAATTTGGCCTGGTGGCCGGCATCTGGACGCGCGACGGCGCGCGCCAGTTCCGCATGGCCCGGCGCGTGCGCAGCGGCCAGGTCTTCATCAACAACTATGGCGCCGGCGGCGGTGGAACTGCCCTTTGGCGGCGTCAAATCGTCGGGCTACGGCCGCGAAAAAGGCTTTGAGGCCCTGCTGGGCTTTACCACCCTCAAGACGGTGGCGATTCAACACGGATAAGGACAGATCATGCGGATTCCAGGCAAAGTGGTCATCGTCACCGGCTCGGGTGGCGGCATTGGCGAAGGCATTGCCCACCGGCTGGCCCAGGAGGGCGCGCGGGTGGTGGTCAACGACATCCAGGTCGCCGCCGGCGAGCGGGTGGCCGCGGCCATTCGCGCGGCCGGCGGGCAAGCGGTGTTTGTGGCCGCCGACGTGACCCAGAGCGCCGACATGCAGGCCCTGGTGCAGGCGGCGGTGCGCGAGTGGGGCCGGCTGGACGTGATGGTCAACAACGCCGGCTGGACGCACCGCAACCGCCCGGCCCTGGAAGTCTCCGAGGACGAGTTCGACCGCGTCTACGCCATCAACGTCAAGAGCATCTACC
>JACCDO012212055.1_pt1 | contig 12675 bp, 8 predicted proteins | sample 7446101 | NCBI WGS metagenome assembly JACCDO01 (sample SAMN15323440, study PRJNA562643) | freshwater metagenome | isolation source: river surface water | place: USA:Blue River Watershed | collected 2017-08-16
ATGATCTGGAATGCCCAAGCATTGATACCCGTGCGCACCATTTATTGTATCGGCCGCAATTACGCTGAACACGCCAAAGAATTAAATAATGACGTCCCTAGTGAACTTGTTACTTTTCTCAAATCACCAGCAACACTTCGTGATCTAAAAGGAAAAAATCCCGCCTTTTCTGAGGAAGGATTGCATTACGAAGCAGAGGTGGTTGTAGCGATTGGAACTACCGTGCCACACCAACACCAAGTGGGAATCGATGCCATACTAGGTTTGGGACTTGGTTTAGACTTAACAAGAAGGGCAGTACAAAATAAATTAAAAGAGAAAGGGCTGCCCTGGACGATCGCAAAAAGCTTTGCAGGATCTGCAATCGTTTCCCCTATTGTGCCAAGGGAAAAATTTTCCTCTCTAACAAATATTCCCTTTACATTTCATCTTAAAAATGAGCTCAAACAGGAAGGAAATACATCACAAATGCTATTTCCTATCATGACCATTTTAAATGAGCTCGTAAAACTAAATCCCCTATACCCAGGGGATTTAGTTTTTACCGGCACCCCGAAAGGTGTGGGTCCACTAAGCGCGGGGGATCACTTCACCCTCACGTTTAGCGAGCTGGCACTTTCTTTTGACGGTCAAATCTAAGGATAACGCTGCTCCAGCTGCCATATATCCCCAACTTTTGTAAAAGCGACTCGGTCGTGCAACCGACCGGGAGCTGCCAACCAAAATTCTGCGGAGGTCGGCCTTACCAGATACCCCCCCCAATGAGGAGGGCAAGGAATAGGCTTCCCTGCATAGTGAGCCTCCACTCGAGCGACCTCGGCCATCAAGTCGGAAAATGACGCGACGGGCTGGCTTTGCTTAGAGGCCCATGCACCAATCTGACTTTCTCGTGGCCGCGTAGCAAAGTAAGCCTCCGATGTGGCTCGATCCACCTTTTGAACCTGACCTCGAATTCTTACTTGCCGACCTAAAGGCTGCCAAAAGAACACTAGGGATGCAAAGGGAGTAGCATTTAACTCCTTTGCTTTATCACTTTCATAATTTGTATAAAACGTAACCCCCTCTTCAGTGACGCCCTTGCAAAGTACGATGCGGGCTTGTGGCGATCCTGACGCATCAACTGTAGCAAGAGTCATAGCTGTAGGCTCTGCAAGCTTTAAGACGTCAGCTTCTGACAACCAATTTTTAAGCGCTATTAATGGATTCTGGCCAATTTGATCAATTAAACTCATGAGTGCAAATCCTCCCACTTAGGTCATACCATGACCTCCAGGAAGTGGCACAATCAATTTATTAGTAAACTGAAATCACATTTAATTTTGGTACGTTATCCTCTATTTGCGAATTATGTAATTTTCAGGGTCAAATTTCCAGAGTTTTGCGCGGAATGAAAGCGTCGACCTTGGCCAAAGAGTCGTATTTTCGCCCTCCTTAGTGTTATACCAACTCACACATCCCCCCTTTGCCCAAACCATGCCCGCAAGCTGCTGGCGCAGAACTTTGTTATAGTCAGCTTGCGCCTCTGCTTTGACCTCAAGAGTCTTAGTGTCATGCTTCATCGCATTTTTTATGGCTGAAACAATATACCGAATTTGGGACTCAATCATTAAAACAATGGACGTATGCCCGAGTCCAGTATTCGGCCCAATGATTAAAAAGAAGTTGGGGAAGCCATGCACGGTGGTTCCTAGATATGCTTCAGCTCGATTTGCCCAAACTAAACTTAGATCAAGATTATTTCGTCCTAAAACAGGATAAGGCGCACAATCCTCAGAAGCTTTAAATCCTGTTGCGCAAACCAGAACATCGAGAGGGACAAGACTTCCATCTTTTAGCACTACGCCCTCTTTTACCACACGGTCAATTCCCCTTACTTCAACTTCAACTTGCGGCAACTGCACCGCATCATAATAATCATCTGAAAAAAGAATCCGTTTGCACCCAGGCAAATATGACGGGGTTAGCTTCTTACGCAGTTCTGGGTCTTTAACTTTTGTATCAAGAATTTTCAAAAAAAGTTTACGCACTTGCTCTGCAGCTTTAGGGAATCGTAGAAATAAACCAATACCTTCTAACCTACAATATAGCTTTAATCTCTCCCACCGCTCCAAAATTGGATAACGCTCAAGTAATGAAATCTCGTCACCTGCAAACTTTCTATCAAACTTTGGCACAACCCACGCCGGTGTACGCTGAAAAAGCGTTAACTTTGCGGACTCCGGAGCTAGTGCGGGTACAATCTGGATCGCACTTGCACCCGTACCAATCACCCCAATCCGCTTTCCTTTTAAGGTAACAGCATGATCCCACTCTGCAGAATGCATCAACGACCCTTTAAAATCTCTAAGACCAGGAATGTCGGGGTATGACGGACGACTTAATCCACCTGACCCATTTATATAAAAACGTGCCTTCACTTTCTCGCCCGAATGTAAAGATAAAGTCCAAACTCCTACGTCCTGATTAAAATCAGCTCGAGTTACCGTCTGATTTAACCTGATATGGGGGGTGATACCATATTTTTCAGAGCAGTGACGCATGTAATCATAAATTTCCTTTTGCGGAGAAAACATGCGGGACCAGCGGTAATTAGGCTCAAAGGAAAAGGAATATAAGCGAGACGGAACATCGCAGGCAGCACCTGGATAGTGATTATCCCGCCATGTGCCCCCAACATCACCTGCACGTTCCAAAATAACAAAATCATTTATACCATTCTCTCTGAGTTTAATACCCATTCCTAATCCAGAAAACCCAGTTCCAACTATTGCGACATCAAAAACCTTACTCAAAGCTCACCTCTTTTATGGTGCATAGGGCCAGCTTTTGCCTTGGCCAAGTTTTTTAATCCAATTCCATAACTGTTCCATTTCTTTTTCGGTGACACTCGTTTGTCGCGGCATTCTAAGCCCACGCTCCAAAGCATCGTGATAGGAATATTTTACTTTATTATATAAATGATTTGCTCTTTTTAGGTCATAAATAGGAACCGGCTCAACAAAGTCCCACCCAAAATTGGCACCGACTTTTCTCACACCGTGACAATACTGACAACGTTCACGAAACACTGCTAGACCAGGATCACTTAAATCTTTATCCGAGCGCTCAGTAAATTGCCTATAATAAGCATCTCCCCTTACAAACTCAATCCCAGTTAAGGTATCTGCATGCCTAAATGGGGTAAACTCCTTATCATGAACCAGAGGATATTTACCGTCCTTTACCACCATCTTATTGCCACTGAATTCGACAGGGACAGGATCACGCCACTTTTCGTTAGGCCGACCAACACTTGGGAAGCTATCATTCCACTTCTGCTTTGCATTCTTCCGCCACGATTTAGCTACAAAAAGATCAAGACCTTTGAGCGTGACAAGATCCTCTTCTATGGGGATTGGAATAAGCATCCCATTAGAGAAGTGCAAAAGAGCAAGGTCATAGCCACTATAGGGGACATAGCTTTTCACAACTTTTGTCAATTCAATTCCCATAAATTCATTGACACTTCCAAACTGCAGATCAAATTGTTTGCGCACTGATAAAGTATTACCATCAAAGCTAAACTTCTGAATCTTTTCACGCCCAACCTCTCGTCCCTCTTCATAGAACCCCGCAGCTCTAATCCATAGCTCAATTTCACCCTTTGCTTGTGCAACTGTGCCAAAAAAGATCAGCAACATGCTTAACATTGTATTATTCAGAGTCATAATGGGCCCTCCCGACTAGGCTTATCGACGGTTCAAATATGCTCTTTAGCCCCACTCTTTGGAAGAAAAGAAAAAATACACGTTTTCAGTAAAGAATTCAGATATTGATATTTATTCGTCCGTACGACGACTAAATATTTTATTCTTTCTTCCGAAGAAGACATAAGCCTAAATAACTTATTGGAACTAGTATGTCCCTAGTAGAAAAAATCCGCGCTTTAGCAGCAAGCTATTTCAAATGGTTTGGTAGACCAACCATTGCGCGCGAGTTGTCTTTCAGGCTAATGGGGATGATCACTCTTATATTTGCTCTAAGTGCAATTATAAATTATACGTTCTGGCATCGAAGAGATGTTGAAAATCAAAAACAACGGCTTAATCAATCGATGCGTGATATGAGCCAGGTTCTGACAATTCCTCTTTGGACGTTTAATGAAGGAGATATACGGTCTATCATTAACTCTTACGCCACAAATGAAGCCATCACATATATTGAAGTTCGAGATGATGAAGGAAAAAAAATTGCTGCAATCAGCAAATACAACGTTAAGTCAGATATAAAATCAACTAAACCAATTTTCTTCAAAAATCAAAAGATCGGCTCCCTTACCATTGGCATGACCTCAGCCATGCTCCGCGAACGAGCCTCACTTTACTATATTCAGAATACTTTTCTCCTTTTTATTATTCTGTTTGGGATATTTCTTTTAACGAAAAGTATTTTAGATAAATCGCTTAACAGACCTCTTCTAAAAGTTATTAGAGGATTACGTGAGATTTCAAATGGGGAATACCAGCATCGCCTGAGACATCATGGACATATTGATGTCGATGCTATTGGCAAAGAAGTTAATCGTCTCGCTGAGCAAATTGAATCAAGAGAAGAGACGATTAAGGGAAAAGCCGCGAGCGAAGCCTTTTTAGCCTCTGAAATGACGTTAGCAAATCTTATCCAAAATTCGATGGTGGCAAAAGAAGACCTAAATCAAAGTTCTGCCATCACTTACTTTTATAAGCCACTTGCGCAAGTTGGAGGCGATTGGTTTTGTACATTCACTTCAAATAATAAAAAGTATCTCTATGTTTTTATGGGAGATGTCAGCGGGCATGGCCTTCCTCAGTCCTTAATTACTACTGCTGTGTTAGGCGCTCTACGCGGCATGGAGAAAAACATCCGCAATGCTGATGAGGGTTATTCACCAGCTGCTGTGATAGAAACATTAAGAGAAACGACAGGAGATGTTTTGAAAACGTCAAACCTCGGAATGACTGTCATTGGAGCAAGAATTAATATTACAGAAAAATCCATCATAACTGTAAATGCAGGACACACCTTCCCCCTTTACTTTGAACCACTTACAGATGGAACGATAAAGATCAAAACCATCTCAAGCAAAGTTCAGCCCATGCTAGGCTCAGTGAACGAACAAGGAAAGAATCATAAGTACTCAGAATTTCACCTTGAACTGCCAGAAAAGTGCTACTTAAGCTTCTTTACGGATGGCTTTCTTGAAGTCCGTGATAAGGAAGGCTACGACTTTTCGAGGAAATTGCGCCGTATTATCACCAAGACCATTCAGCCCGGATCGGTTGGATATATTAGAGATCAGCTCGTCCACGCTTTGCTCAAGCATGGTGGTGATAATTTTAAAGATGATGTGTGCTTAGTTTTAATCGACCCATCGGCGAAAGAGGAAAGTCATGCAGCTGCTTAAAGTGCTTGTCAGTTTCGCCTGCTCTACGTTCGCACTTGGAATAACGCCTCTCTCCGTTAGCAGGCCAGATTGGCCTCCATATTCAATAATAAATGGACCTGGACATCATCCTGGATACTTAATTGAAATCACGAACCAATGCTTTAGTGATGCGGGATATCAGCCTAACTACCGAGAACTCCCCATTAAGCGCATGTTTAATGCTATGAAAAAGGGGGACCTACTTGTTAATGTAATGAGTTATAAAAGAGATCGTGCAGAATTCCTAGCGTTTGGAAAAATTCCACTATTTCGTGGAGAATACGTGGCATTCACAAACAATAAACAAACAACTTTGATAAAAAATATCGATGACCTAAATGGCTTAAGCTTGGGTGATTTTGTCGGAATTAGACCGTCTGATTCATATCGCACCTATCTTGACCTTCGCCTGAAAAAGCGAGATGCAGGCGGGATCACCGTCGTGCATAGTGTTGATTCATTAATAAAAATGTTGGCCAAGGGGCGTATTGACGCGTTTGTTGGTAATAAGGCAGAGATTTTATGGCGGGCAAAGGCGCTAGGGCTGTCATCCTTTATAAAGGCCAGCGGACTAACAGTTGAAACCCAAGATTATTTTTGGACTGTCGCGAAAAATGGCTCCATGTCGGCCCCAACCATCATTACAAAGCTTGATCGCTGCGTTAAAGATCTTACTAAGTCAGGTAGAATCAGAGAGATCAAGCGTAGGTACCGGATTGATTAAATAGATATATTTAAGTACTGTCGCAGCTTAAAGCTCAGAACCAGCACCTTTATTCTCAATTTACTGCGTCCTTGGGTCTGGATTTTGATGACCCAAGCACCAGCATTATTTGATTTATCATGCTGATAATTCAAGCATTTTGCCAAGTGAGCGCATCACCTATTTTCATGCTTGCAAACCTTGCCTATCCACGTTAAGTCTTTCCGCCTACCTGGCGTAAGTCACCGATATGAGGTCTTTAATGTCACAACAGTATACCTACCCGCCGGAATGGGCGCCCCATGAATCCACGTGGATGTCTTGGCCATTCGATGATGATATGTGGTTTGGCCACTTAAAGGACGTTAGACTTGAATATCAGGCACTCGTCGAAGCTATTAGTGAAGTAGAGCACGTCCACTTAGTGGTAAGGGACGAAGAGGCAAGGGCATCTGCGTTATCCCACTTAGGTAAACGTCAAAATATTACTCTCCATAGTCGACCACTTGACGATGTTTGGATGAGGGACAACGGTCCGATCTTTGTCAGAACTGCACAGGGTATCGCCCTTACCGATTGGAAATTTAACGCTTGGGGCGAAAAATATGATTGGTTAAAGGATAATGAAATTCCTAAGTATGTGGCAGAGTATTTAAACATGCCAAGCATACGGATTGACTGCATTATGGAAGGCGGATCCCTTGAAGTAAACGGCAATGGCCTCCTCATTACAACAGAGCAGTGCTTATTAAGTCCCAAAAGAAATCCGAAACTAGAAAAAAAAGATATTGAGGAGATTCTAGGCAAATATCTAGGAGTAAAGGAAACCATTTGGCTAAAAGAGGGTCTAGAAGGGGATCATACAGATGGGCATATAGATACCATTACAAGATTTGCTAGTGACAGTGTTGTTTTAACCTCAGTTTGCTTTGACCAATCTGACCGCAATTATCGCACTATGACTGATAATCTGCAGGTATTGCAAAGCTATCGCACCAAAGAGGGTTTGTCCTTAAATGTAGTGGAACTACCACTGCCAAAAAATAAGCTCTATTTACCTGACGGGCTGAGATTGCCACCAACCTATGCTAACTTCTATATAGCTAATGGGTTAGTTATAGTCCCACAATATAATGACCCCTCAGATCAAAAGGCATTAGGTATAATTAAGGAAGTATTTCCGACAAGGAAAGTAATTGGACTAAAATCAAGAGCTATCATTAATGGCGGAGGGAGCTTTCACTGCCTCACCCAACAACAGCCCCGAGGTTAAGCGTGACAAAATTAGCTTTAATTCAGATGCAGGTAGCCAATGACTTAGACCGCAACATCGAGACTGCGATTGAGTTCATTAAAGAAGCTGCGCATCACGGTGCCAATATTATCTTGCTTCCGGAATTATTTGAAAATTACTATTTCTGCCAAGTTGAGCGCGAAGAGTATTTCAGCTGGGCTCATCCCGTAGAAAATCACCCATTTTTAGGAAAATTTCAGGATCTAGCGAAATCTCTAGGCGTGGTATTACCGGTAAGTTTTTTTGAGCGTGCGGGACAAGCACACTATAATAGCCTAGCCATGTTTGATAGTAATGGCGATATGCTTGGTATTTATCGCAAAAGCCATATACCTGACGGGCCAGGGTATGAAGAAAAGTATTATTTTAATCCCGGAGATACCGGGTTTCGTACATGGCAAACCAGGTTTGGTAGAATCGGCGTTGGTATTTGTTGGGATCAGTGGTTTCCAGAATGTGCGAGGGCAATGGCTTTACAAGGAGCAGACTTACTTCTTTACCCCACAGCAATTGGTAGTGAACCCGCTGATATCGTGGAGACACCAAACACGCCTGATATGTGGCGCCGGGCGATGGTTGGGCATGCTGTACATAATGCATGTTATGTAGGTGCAGCTAATAGAATCGGCAAGGAGACTCTCACTAGCGCAACCTGCGATTTTTATGGACACTCCTTTCTGGCAGATTACCGAGGAGACTTGCTTGCAGATAAAGGGCGAGACTTTGAGGGTGTGATGATGAGCACCCTTGATTTTCATGAAGCAAGAAAGTTTCGTGCTGGAATGGGTTTTTTCAGAGATCGACGCCCTGACCTCTACAAACCACTTCTCGGATATTAAACGAATAAATACGGCAACTTAAACAACACTCCGTCACCTTTTTCGCCCCCCAACCGATATCCTATCGAAGGTTAGGAGGATTAAGGTGAGGTTTATTGGCGTTCTAATTCAATTATTTATACTGCTCCTAAAAGGAACAGCTATAGCTGCAACACCGCCAGCCTATCAGGTTAGCTACCTGATAGAGCAGGATCGCGCTAAAACTCTTGCTGAAGTTTCACATTCAGCGTCATGGGAACCCTCTGATGATGCGCCTATAAGAATTAAACCAGGAACCTCAGTTTGGTTTCGAATTGAAACAAATCTCGCAAACAATGAAGCTCTATTTATTGAACACCCCTGGAATATGGCGCTTAAAAGCGCCAGGCTTTACTACAATGGACATGCTTTAGAGCCGCTACGTAAATACGCGAGCCTCTTTACGGTAACTCTTCCTTCAGGGCACAATACAACCTACATGAAACTTCAAAATTTACAGGGGCGGTGGCTTAAACCAAACCTTAGAATTGCAACCGCCTTTGACTATGAAAAAACTAAACAAGATCCTTTTAATTCCGCTCTCCTTTATTACGGCGCGCCCATTAGTATGGCAATTCTTGCCCTAGCAATGGCACACAGTTACCGCAGAAAATATCTGATTTTTTACATAGCATACATCATTTCAATGCTGACTCTATTGGGTATTGGATCCTTTCATATACCGAATATCCACCCCCTGATCTGGCCCATACTTATATTAATCAATGCGCTTTCAACGGTGCTGTTTATGGGGTCGTTCCTCAACCTTCGGGAAGCTACTCCTCAGGTATTCCGCCTAACCAATATCATGGTCCTTGCCTTCATTAGTTTAACGTTGTGGGAGCAAGTCCAGGACCATGAGGTATATGCCTTTATTCCGCAAGTCATGATTTACATACTGTCCGCTATCAGTGCGGGAATGTCTCTGCGTCAGGGCGTTGAGAACGCCGGCATATTATTTGCGGGTTGGACGATCTTAGCCTTATCATTTATTGCTAACACGATAAGCCTTCGTTACGGCGTAAAATTGTCATATCTTTTCTCTGTGTATGGTGGATTTGCTGTAGAAACCATTCTATTCACCCTTGCACTGGTCCTTGATACACGAAAAAAAGAGTCGCTTGCACAAGAGCAAAACCAACACGCGATAGCACAGCTAGCAAAAGTATTTTACCCACACCAGATTGAAGAAATTCGTAGCGGTAAAGATCTTGAATCCACCATGCCCACTGGTGAGGGAGAAGCATGTGTTTTAGTATTTGATGTGGTCGGAAGCTCAAAAATTCAGCATGAAAATGCGAAAGCATTTTTTGAAGGAGTCTTCCAAAGGTGTAACACCCTCATGAACGAGCATTATGATCCACATACGCTCACAGCTTCAGCCTACCGAATCAAAGAAATGGGTGATGGATTTATTTGTAGTGTTGGATTTCCCTTTAGATCTGTACTTTCGTCTAAGGCAGAAGCCAGCTTAAACCTTGCACAAGCATTTCACCAAGCATTTCTCGAAGAAGTTCGAATCTTTGCTTACCACGAGCCGCTAGCGTGTTGTATTGGGATAGCGATGGACCATGTTTCAGGGTATTTCCCCGCAACCGGCACTAAAGCCTACGATCTTTTCGGGCGAGGTATTGTACTCGCGACTAGGTATGAGTCCATGCGAAAATCTCTCGATAGAGTTGAATCATTACAAGGCAAGATCGAGGGATCTATGATCATCCTTCAAGAAAAAGTATACGCTAGTCTCCCCCCACATAGACGGTCAAACTTTAACGCTATTGACCTGCTTGAAGAAAAGCTTGTCGTTAGAGATGATCCCCAAGCGAAACGAATTTATGTTTCATTCTTAGACTTAGATAAACATGAGTCTCATTCGCTGCCAACTTCTATGAATACCAAACAAGCTATCTAAGATTTAAGTTTAGCTTTTTTGGTAGACGATGCGGAACATCTCTGATGCTCCGCATCGCCAAAGTTAACCAAATAAGTAATCCAAATCTTTTGCACTTAAATCCGCTAGCATTCCACCGTCTTCGGCAATTAAGCCCTCGACTAAGGTACGTTTCGCTGCTTGCAGTGCTAGAATCTTCTCCTCAACCGTACCACGAGTAATTAAGCGGTACGCAAAGACATGATTTTGCTGCCCAATACGGTGAGCACGGTCAATGGCTTGAGCCTCGCTAGCAGGATTCCACCATGGATCTAGAATAAAGCAATAATCTGCTGCCGTTAGGTTCAAGCCAACTCCACCAGCCTTTAGACTAATGAGAAACACCCTAATTTCTGGATCATTCTGGAATCTTTCAACACACCCTTTACGATCTATCGTCGAACCATCCAAATACTCATACTTAATTCCCTTGGCATCAAGTCTGTCACGCACAAGCGAAAGCATTGTCGTAAACTGACTAAAGACTAACGCCTTACGCTGCGATTCAATGACCTCATCAAGCTTTTCTTCAAGCAAATCCAACTTCGCACTTTGCTCCGATCGTCGGCCTTCAGCAATCAAGCCAGGGTGACACGCTAACTGGCGTAGCCGCAAGAGAGCTTCGAGCACATGCATTCTCGTTTTTCCAAGACCAAGACTTTTTGCTTTTTTAGTCAGAGACTCCCGGTAATGGGCTGCCATTTGATCGTATTCTTGACGCTGATCGTCATCAAGAACGCAGTAAATGGTGCTTTCTGTTTTACCGGGAAGCTCCGTTAGTACCTGCTCTTTTGTCCGCCTTAAAATAAAAGGGCGTAGTGCCTTAGCAAGAGTCTCGATCTTACCTGGTGAAGGCTTACCCGCACCTGAAAAAAGCTCAGCGAACCCCTGCGCATTATCTAACATCCCTGGATTTAAAAACCTAAAAATCGATGCTAGCTCAGCAAGTCTATTCTCAACTGGGGTACCTGACATGGCTAACCGACGATTTGCCTTTAGCGATCTAGCAGCCTTCGCTGACTGGGTAGACTCATTCTTGATCGCCTGTGCTTCATCCAAAATAACATAATCAAACGTCATGCCAGATAGCAGTTCTATATCACTGCGCATGGTTCCGTAGGATGTTATCACAAGGTCAAACGACTTTAGTTCAGACGCTTTTTTCCTGCGAGAGGCGCCGACATGGGTGCATACCTTTAAATTCGGTGTGAATTTTTGCGCTTCATCAGCCCAGTTATAAATTAGACTCGTAGGTGCTACAATAAGATTGGGGATCGCGGTCTTAGCGGTGTAACCCTTTCGCCTTTTTTGCAAATGCGCTAACACCTGGACTGTTTTACCAAGCCCCATATCATCGGCAAGGCAACCACCGAAATTAAATTCATCTAAGAAGGAAAGCCAACCTAAACCTTGTTTTTGGTAAGGTCTTAACTCTCCAACAAAGTCGGCGGTTGGAGAGGCCACTTCTATCCCGGAAAAGGACGCTAATTTGGCTCTATAATCGATAAACTGTTGATCAAGAACGGCCTGGCTTGCGTCCTGGGCAAGAAGATCTAAAAAGGCAGCATGACTGTGACGATACCTTAATACATCGTCTCCATCTGCGCCTTCCCCCATTTTCAGAATAGGATCAAGCCTTTTTAGCCATGCTTCTGGAAGTAATCCGACTGTTCCATCTCCGAGCTGTACTCGGTCTTCACCACGACGTAGAGCTTGCAAAAGTTTAGGTAATTCAACCGTTGCGCCACCACCGAAATCGAATTTAGCCCGAAGGTCCAACCAGTCAACACCAGTTTTTACATCAATTTTGAAGCTAGTTCCTGTTCTTAGTTTTTTACCCTCAGCCTCAATAGACCAGCCACTTGCACCTAGATCTGCAACTAAGCTACTTAAGTTTGATGCATCAACAAAAACGTCAGCCCCTGTAACATTCCGACCTGCCGAGGGGTGCACACCCGCATGAGCATACAACTCTTTTACTAAGTCTTCCTCTTTACTGCGGTCACGCTTAAGCATCAAACGCGGTGGTTGTCGCTCTTGGACATTTTGCTCTGGCTGATTATTCCCCTGGTCTTCAGAAGGTTCTGCTGACGCTAAAGCCTCTTCGCTTCCCTCTGCTATGGCCGATTCGGAAGGCCTTCTACGCCCCCCTCTACGGTCGCGCCCACGTAGACTGTTCGGCGCTGGCTTCATTTGATCGGGCGTGGGCAACTGAGGAGCTTCATAATCAAACTCATAGTTCGCCATTAAAACCATAGCCTTCTCACTAAATGGCTGTGATGAGAAAATTAAGCGTGGCTTTGGTAACCCAAAGACAATTTTCCAACCAGCATCATTTGGTAAATCAAGAGGCGGAGTTACGGCTACATCAACGAAGGTCCGAAGGAAAGATTGGTGCTCGGTTTTTGGAATTTTTACTGTTCCCGTCTGGCGCATACTGCTGACCCA
>JACCDO010739196.1_pt1 | contig 12673 bp, 6 predicted proteins | sample 7446101 | NCBI WGS metagenome assembly JACCDO01 (sample SAMN15323440, study PRJNA562643) | freshwater metagenome | isolation source: river surface water | place: USA:Blue River Watershed | collected 2017-08-16
ATTGACAGCCCTGACAGTTGACGCGTACTGGTCAGCCAGTATATTAAACGTCACGACTCTCAACTGACCCGCATCCCGAAACTGTCGCTTTATGAAGTCTTGCCGAGTTTGCAGTATTTTGGATACCGGAGAAATGGGCGCGGCGATTTGCACTTTACCTGTTAAGTAATGCACTGCACTTCGCCCGACTTTGGTTTCTGTGTTGGTTACATGTTTAGGAGTACAATACACTTTGACTTGCTTGCCAATATCTGTCTCAGAAGGAGTATAGACTCTTCCATTTGCTCGTAAGATCCATGCATTGTGAGATGCTTCGATATACCATAAATATTCTATTTCAATGTCGTCTAATTGCGAATATCCTGTAGCGATAATTGGATAGCCCACAAGGGACATCTGCTTAGGATATACCACGATATCGGTAACTTTAGGAGGCTCAACTACAATAAAAAATCTCTTTCCATCACTCAAAGTAACAATCATCCCCGTCTTCAACTCAATTGTTAGTAATACTGACGTTTCGACAACATCGTTATTGTATTCTAGACCAATAGCACAAGATTCCGAGGCAACACCCGAGTCTAGCGCCCCGCCACTAGTAACAGCCTTTGTCTTGACCTTAGTCTTTTTCGATCCCTTCTTACTCAGACTTTTCTCAAGTCGAAGGAACGTTCTATCGACAGTCTCGTCGCGCGCACGACGCATCTCACTCAAAACGTCATCCACCAAGTATGTAACCAGCACTCCATCATCGCTGATAAACACGTGGATCTCATCGGGTCGGTAATCGAAGCGCGAATTCATCCCTTCACTACGCTATTCCACCAATTCGTTCACAATTTGGCACAAAAATTTGACAAAAATTATTTTTTTCTGGTCCTTCCCACACCCATCACTAGACCTTTGCGAAGAGTTATCGCGGTAATTGGGTCTTAACCTACACAGCTACGAGTGAGTACATAGATAACATGGTCGCAGATAACAGGCGATACATTAATTACAATTCTATACTATTTCTAACTCTCTACATCAAGGTGCACTGGCTATGCGCTATCATAGATTATTGACATTCTTGATTTTTTCTTGCTCTATGAAGTAAGTATGAAGTAAGTATGAAGTAAGTGAAGAAGCATATAATAAAAGCCGTAAGAAGCACCGTACCTTCCATCACTTCTTGCATGATCATCCGTTCCGCCACTTCCCTTTGCCGCATGATGCGCTGCTTGCCTTGTATGGGCGTCTCTTCCACGACTGGACCGTAAATAGCCATCATCTCCTTCACCTTCTTGGCTATATCCCTGTTTGATCTATGCGCAGCTACCCACTGCTTACCAGGAGTCGTGATATCGGTTGGGTAGAACCCCGGCCAGTACTGACCCGCATCTGTGGTGGCATTATTCAGGATGTAACTGTCAATCATATCCAGTAATTTACCAGTTTTTTTCGTACTAAATTTACGTCCAAATATCATTCCTCGCATGGAGAAGCCCCTTATGTAGTCCCACTCGGCAACCGACAGGAAATGAGTGTGCGTTTGGAATCCAGCTGACTTATCCCACCATCCTAATTCCCATGTGTTCCACACACTCTGCGCAGATAGAGTCTGCACAAATGATCGCGTCCGTTCCCAATTGTACAGCAAACTCACGTAATAATGCTCTTCGCTGCCTAGTAACATGTGCTTAAAGAAATGGAAATACTTCTTCCCTTCTTCGCTGTTGACGATGTACTCTACTGACTCACGATCGTATACTCCAGTCGTTGCTGGATCACTTTTCTTCCACACCCGGAATACACCATCGTATGGTAGTATGTTACCGTTAGGATCCTCGGTAGACACCGCTCGACCTTTGTTCCTGAACTTGTCAATAGGGAACAGCCACATAGTGTTGTCAATGGGTCCCTCGTTCTGGGTTTTATTGCGGCGGTTATCTAGGTGGTAGAAGCTTTGTCTATTTTCACATAATAACGGCGGCCCAAAGTTACTGGCGCGGTATTCCATTGGAACTTGGCCCAGAATAGCACCTCGTTCATCCGTTACGGCGCTGATAGACTGGAGCAGTAACGGATTGAACTCGAAAATAGGATGCGTTTTTTTTAATCGGAAGATATGAGTGGAGGTGCCGGCGGTCCAGGCCATGACCATGGGCATGGGAGGCGATAACGATGACAGCATTTTTTCGATCATAGATAAAGGTACTAATGGATAGTCACTACCAGTTACTGGCACAAAAAAATCCCATCCAGATGTGTAACGGACAAACCAGGCCATGGCTTTCGACAACAAAATAGTGGCGGTTGATGCACCGTATACGATGGGGACATCATCTGAAAGAAAAGCGTTGTCGAACCGTGACACCAACTGCCTCATTTGCTTCTTAAATTCTGGTTTGGCACCCACTGGATCGACATGCAGCAAGTAGTAGTGATCGGGACTGTACAAATGCTTGAATATTCGTTCAACTAACGGCGCATCGGTGTACAACGTGAATAGAAACGCCAAACGAATCTTCTTCGTGCCATCTGCAGCTAGTAAAGGAGCTTTGTTAAATGCCTTTGCTGCGCCTTCGTCAACCTGAATAAGATGTGGGATGTCTGCCGTTGGTGTGGTAAAATCGCACCAGCCTTTACTAGCAGCGTAATCTTCAGCTAATTTGTTCATTAATTCTTGCGGACAAGGCACGAAAGAGTCGTAAGTCTTATCTCTGACACAAGGAACCCAGAGCCGCGTTGGATGGCAACGGACATTCATCTCTTTATGAATCCACTGTTGCATCGTTTTATCCGCTTCTATTGACGGCACCTTGCAATAGGCGGGAACAACAGCACGTAATGGTTGAGGTAAAAGTGGTTTCCAATTATTGAATTGGGCCTCATTATCAGCCACAACAGCATCGTCATTGATGCGCATCAGAGTTTGATAGTAGTAGCCAATGCTTGGATCGACTTTGGCTTGCTCTAACACATGCTTGTATTGAAGTGGCTGGGTAGCAGCGGGCCCCTCTTCGCGTCTTATTGCAATGGCACCATAATTACGCAGGAATTTTTGCGTCGCAAACATATTCCAAGCCATCTCACCTTCTCGTCCCACGTTATCTTGCAATGTATTGGTATTTATTGAAATAACGACACTAATTTGCTCAATAACACTAGATAGACTGGGTAAATGAATGAAGATATCTGATAACACGGTATACTGAAGACCGTCAAATATATCCGAATCCACATTACCACTCCTCTGCTGAATCTTTAACATATTAACACGCTTAACATCAGCCAATTTTGGTTTAATAAAATTATACAAGCAATGATAACACTTCCCACCCCAAACATCGACTATTTCCAACGACAAGCGAGGGTATTGCTTGAAAGGATTACCTGATTTGAGGGAGCAGGTATTGCCTTTGAAGAAAGCAGTAAAATGAAAAATATGTACATTACAGCCTTTTTCACTCCAATATTTCTCAAACTCTAATGTTCCGTAATCATCACAGTAGTGCGATGTGATTACAGACCAGATAGTGCATTCCCCGTCACTTTGCACGGACAAGTTATCCTCGCAGACTGTGACACCAGCAATCACCTTGGTGCTGCGACAGACCGTTGATGGTGGATGTGCCAGATAGTGCACAGCTCTCAAAACATCCTCGTTGGTGATCGACACGCAGCCTCCATCCTGCGGCTTTAAGCCAGGCCCGCACTGCGCCACGCACGCGGCAACGAAGGCGAGTAGCAGCAGCCACACTGTCACCTTGTTTTCCAGTTTTATTGTTTTTTCATTTTATTATTCTGGTCATTTTGGACCTGGTTCAGGGATTCTGATAGGGAATACTCGCGTTTCACAGTACATCGATACATGCATGATAATTACGTGTATAATATTCTTAGAGCCCGCAGCAGGGTTCAGTTTATAGTGGAAATAAATTGCACATTGGAGATGGCTCAACAGAACGCACGAGCTAATCTTTAAAGGTTCGTTTGTTATATCAAGTCTCGTTACTAATTTGACCGTTTTCTCGAGCTAGTTGTAATCAGCACATGGGTTCAGATGGAACGGAAATCAGTCGAGTAGTTGCGCCTAAACGCAACAATTGCGAATTCTATACGTAATCGATTCAAGGGATTAAGAACCAGTGCAATCTCTACGGTATCAATCAGACCATCTATTAGATATTAGAATCAGATCTAAGACCAGGCAGATATCCCGAGTGAGAAATACGGCATAGATGGGCTGTACAAATTCCCGCGACGCGCCAGCAAATGAAGGCGGCAATAATGCAGCGAGTGGCGCAATAGCAGAGAAAGAAGCGAGTGACGCTGTCAAGAATATTCCAACGAATGTAAATCTGGATGAGAAAAAAAGTGAAAATAATGCACAAGTCAAAGTAGAAAGAGTAAAATATTGTTTCACAGCTCATTACAATTGGGACTGGGTTGTAAGTGAAGTCATTAATGACCTCGCCAAGTCCGAAAGTAATGGAGAAGTAGTTAAATTAAAGAGATGCCAAGATTTACCATCTCAGAGTAATATAGAGAAGAAGAAACCTGCTTATTCTTTATTTCGAGTAGAAAGGATTTCGTCAATAAAATCAGAAGCATGCTGGGCGGGGGATGGCTTTGCATTCTTAGATTTCAAGGATCAACTATACCATCACTTATCACTCGTTGATGCTACATACTTGATGCCAAACACTAGATTGCTACCTTATGACGCATCAATGGACTTACTCCTTCAACAAGCACAATTATCCAGTACGTCAACATATGTCTTAAAGGCGGCGTGCGGTAGTGCTGGTTTTGGAATTTATTTTATCAAATCAATCCAAGATGTGTACACCATAATCCAGCGCCACAAGGCAAGAGCAGAGAATTATGATAACTTCTTAAGCAACTTAAAGCAGTCGAATCACGGAACCGTTCCTTCGTGGTCCCTGCAAGAATACAAGCGATCCATTCGCGTGAATAATAAAAGGACGCAATTACGAATATACGCGGTTTTGTTGCACAGCAACACCGCCAGTAGTAGTGGTGACATTCACTGTTATCAATACTCGACAATTGAGTGCCGCGTACCTAGCTGGGACACGGATTTAGACCAAGAAATATACAGCAGTAACAACAACGATACTGTTACGACGGAAAGTATCGACGTATCCATGATGGTTGCAGCTGAAACGATTGACGAGGTTGAAGTTGCTTGTTGCCGTGATACCACTGCTCGCCCTTACAATAAAGACCGCAACAAATCAGAAACTAACAGATATTTACTCGAAGAATTACCAGAATTAGTGGGATATGCAACTGCTGTGCGTAGCACATGTAGCCAGTGTTTACAGAAGCTGCAGCCATACTTGACCAGTTATATGCAGCAATCCGTAGACAACAAGAGCATCAGCAACAACGGCTCTATTGTCAGCGTGGTCGGTATAGACCTAATCATCGAGTCTGACTCTTCGAAATGCTTTATTTTAGAGTTTAACTACAACCCCGCGATGCCATCATCCACCAAAGCGATGAGCGATCCATACAGGAATCACCTTCATCGCTTTGTGCAAGACACGATGTCATTGGGGCTGTCCCGGGGCTCGTCTGCGGAGCCATATGAAAGAGTATTTTAGTCCAATAAGTTATTTACATTGTATTATATATCTTGGTATAAGTTAATAATGCCATCTGCGCCTGCACTAAATATCCACGGTTGCTTGGGATGAAATGCGATACTGATAACTCCGTTACCACCCACCACACCGTGACCCTTCAATACTTTCAACGGAACTATCATGGGATTTCTACTGAGGTCACTATAGACTGTGGCATGAAACACATGCACTGATCCATCGTCAGAAGCAGATGCCATGAGTGGGTAGCGCTTGTGATATTGGACAGCTCGAACTGCTTTTTCATGGAATTTTAATACTTTATAAGGTGTGGATGCCAAGTCCAAGTCAAACCATATCACTCGTCGATCGTAGCTGCCGAGGATGATGTGATCGCCCGAAGGATGGATATCGATGGACGAAAGCCACTTGCTGCCACTCAACAACCTCTTCATTAGTTTTTGCTCAATTAAATGGTAAATTTTGACATGTTGTTGGGTTACGACGAACAGGAAAGGACGTGATGGATGAAATGCTACCGCTTGTAACACCCCAGGCGTTTTACTGAATGGACACTGGGTTTTACCCTTTGACAACTGGTGAATAGACACCGCTTGCGACCCTTGCTTGGGCACCATCGTGACCAAATAGTCGCCTTTGTGATGCCATGCGACATAACCCACTTGGCTGCGGAAATGCATGACTAACCTGGGGCCGACCGTTGCACCAAACTTGGTCACTAATGGCTCTACTTTAGTGGTTTGGAACGATTTCTTGCTGTAAATAGACCATTTAACTGGCTTCTTCTGCGATCTTTTTGCTACTTCACCATCTGATCCTTCTTCATCTACCTCTTCCTCTACCTCTGCCTCTTCCTCGTCTTCAATAGGGGTACCCGAGCTTTCTTTGGCAACGGTTATGAAGCTAGACAACAAAGATTCTGTGATATCGCTACTGTCCGAATCACCAGTGCCAGGGGTGATCAACACAACGGATTTATCAATGACTACTGCTATAATGTGATGACTTGGATTAGGATTCCATTGAATGCTGACTATTGGCTTACCAAATGTCCAGGTATAACGGCATAAACAAGTGTCCACTTCCCATAGTCGCACGGTGCCATCGTCCGATCCAGAGCAGAGATATTGGCCGTCCAGTGACACTCCAATAGAGGTAACCTTCCCTTTATGACCCAGGTACTGCAGGCACAAACTGTTGGGATATGGACGCAATTCCCTTGGTTTAGGCAGCTGCGGAATGAGTGACTGGGGATCTATGTTCAGGCGCTTCTTGAGCTTACGAGGGCACAGGTACAGATCTAAGCAGCGGTCAAACCTTTCTTTCATGAAATTTTTATATCCAGCAACCTGGCGCAGACTATCATGCTTCTTAGGTATGAAGTTATATGGTCTATCAGAGGGATCCATAGCTTCCATGGCTTTCGCCTCTTCTTCAGTGAGAATGTACTCTGGTGGGGGGTTATATGACTCCGCATGTCCAGGTAACGGCATTTTAGGTGCTGGTAAATGATATTGATACCGTTTACTTTCAGCTAATACTTCATCTTCTGCATCATTCCATATCATAAATGTGGGTGGTTGGTCTTTCTCCTTGCGCTCTTTCTCTCTCTCTTCAAGGGTTTTATATCTACCTTCTTTCATTGCCTGCACTATCTTCATTACTTTCATAGTTTCCCATTTACTTGGAATAAAATTACGTTTAGGTTCTGGTGCAGCACTCAGTGGCATCAACTCTTTCTGCGATGAAAAGTAGTCGATGTAGTCAGGAGTGTCGTCGTGTTCGGGGTGTGCAAATGCACCCGCTTGTAGTCTTCTAATAATCTCTAAGTCTCTATCGGAAAGGACGATTTCACGGTCATTATACATATCATAAACTGTGCGATTAGCGTTTGGACCGTCGTGATGCGCAAGTGCTAAATCAATTCTATCTTTTCCTTTTCTCTTCACTATTTTCTCTCCGGTTACAGTATAACCGATATGATCATAAGCATCATACCAATGGAGAGGGACACGGCCAATTGTATTTGCGCTTGCATCTTCCTCATCATCAGAAGACAAGTCATCAGTGTGTAACAAAGAAGTAACTTTCATCTCTCCATTTGCTTTAGATTCTTCGATCAATCTACTACGCTCAACACCAACTGCGCGCTTTCTTGCCGCTTCTTCACTTTCTTTTAACATTTCTTCAACTTCCTTGCCATCATCATCATCGCTGTAACTGTTGTCGCTGTCGGAAGAGCTTTGCTGTTCGAACCCGTCATCTTCGCTATCATCATCGCTATTGTCCTCAGCAGAGCTACCTTCATTACTGTCATCGCCCTCATCATCATCATCATCATCATCATCATCATCATCATCCTCGTCCTCACTGCCCTCGCCACTGTCGCTCACTGCAGAGTCTTCCTCGGTCATTTCTTCCTCTTCTTCCTCTACTTCCTCTACTTTCTCCTTCTGCTGCACCCGTTTGGCGCCCAACCCGCGTCGCGTCGACATACTACTCACACCTATATCGCCAAATCTGTTTGGTAAAGAACCAGTGGCCTGGCAGTCTTGGCTAGAGTACCGGTATTCGCAGTGAATTCTTTGAAGAAATAGCGGTGTGAAATTTCATTGGAGAGTTCTGGCCAGTGGATGAGAGATGCACCCACTACTGAATCACTCACTACCTCACTTTCTCACACAACTTCTGCAATCATTGGAACCCTCCGCTGCGGCCCCATCAGTACCGCTACCTAGTGGCTTAACTGTGATCAATAAGCTAGAGAATGAGAAAAATCTTGCCAACAGATTAAGTTAATCAGTCGAAATGGCTCAAATCATTATCGATGTGTCGGTGAATACGTTGGTTTCCAATCAATTTCCCCTCCGCCTCCCAAAACACTGGCAGATAATCAGCTATCAGCGATGGAAAGACAAATTTATCGTACTACACGCCACATTTTACTATCTTTGTACTGCATTTAATACGTTTCTGAATATTCAATTTTATAACACCGGTACTTTTTTACAAGATCAATCTGGTTAGGTAGGACCTACCCATAATTTGGATTCGCACGTGGAAGATGTTCTCGACTAGCAGATCCTCACGCTGCTGGGGCATGGATTGTTCCTGCTATCCTAATAGCTTAAAACGCATTGAATGCACGGTATTTTGCCATTGTTGCGCCCGAAATGATAACGATGATAATCTTGTATTGGATCGGAAATTAGCGAAACAAAAAATGAAAAAAATGATTGCTCGAAATGAATTTTATAATTTTTTTCACAGTGTACTACCGATCGTGATATCTTCTACGTTTGTCAATAGTATCATCGGTGGAGTAGGAGATGAGCAAAGCAATTCTTTGATCCATCTAGTGTGTGGCAATAATGAAAGTGTCGAATCGATATTACAAATTTTATTCATGATTCTAGTATACTTTCTTGGATTATACTTTTATACACACACAGAAGATTTATTGGTGCGCAACTTCTTGAAAAAGGATACGGATGTCTCGTCATCTGATAGTTTAATAATGAAAACTGTTAATTTTATAAAGTTTAAAACTGCAAAATGCGACGAACACACGGCATATTTGTTACTATATCTACAGCGGTTAGTTGCATCTATTGCTGGGTTTACAATCAAATCCGTCGTGGTTGTGTTGCTTTTTAGAGTATTTTATTACCGCAACTCCGAACAACTCGGTGCCACTTTCGGCATGTATTGTGTATTTCTTGTAGTTATCAACGGCATCCTTCTATTCTCCTACTATGTTATTGGCCAAAATCTAATCAAAAACACTATCGAGTTCAACAGTGAGGCATTTTCCCTGGCTATCGGCTTCTCACTCATGTTATTTTTTAGTTTAGCAGCAGAATTCCCTTGCGGCGAGTACCTTTACTACTGGAAGCATGACCAGGAGTCTTTCCACAATATCCAGTGCAGCGGTTACAGTTGGTCGACTAATATCGCCTTCGCTATTTTGTTATCATTGCTTTTTACTGGTATGAAACTGGGATTTCATTATTGCTTCCATAGCCATAGTCATGATGCTCATAGTCAAGGGAAAGTAGAGAGTAGTAGTGCCAACGGTAGTGAGAGTATCTCGTCGTCGCCATCACCAGCAGCATCCATTATCAACCGCGAGGATGATGCAGGTAGTAGAGTTAGCTCTATCAACACGCTCTATAGTGAATTGATAGAAACGACACTGTGTTACATCTTGAGTATCGCTTTCCTGGGTTCTATCTTTACTGTTATTTCTGGTGCCGAGGATGGAGCAAAATTGATTCTGTTAATTATCATCATCTCATACGTGCTAATTAAGATCCCTCGCTCAATCGCTGGCTGCAACGTACGCATGCTTCAGTATAAAGACAATATCAGTGACAGCACATGTAAGTGCTGTGTTTCAACGAAGCAAGATATAACTACCCTATGCTGCCCATTGAAACTGCAGCAGTTGTACGACGAGTTGATCAAGGAAAGGAGTCATATTATGGTGACTGTCTTCCGCTTGTTCGTAGGTTTATTGTTTGAAGACTTCATAATAATTATTATTATCCTATTATTTGGCGAAGAAAACATGCGCAATCAAGCAGGAGGATGCACTTTCGAGCTGGTTGTGTCTATTTTATTGTTTGTTTTCGGCATCTATTACACACCGGTCATATACGACAAACAGGCTACGCTTCAGCAAGAAATAGTAGATAATCCCTTATTCAACAACCTGAGCACCACCAAGTTGCTGGCGCTGCACAAGACGAGGGAGGCCAGCGACAGCGCTAGTAGTAACAACTTGTAGATTATTTTGTGTAAAATGTATATTCCTGTAATCCACACCCATGTTTTTTTAGTTTTTTAATTTTTTAAAAACTTCTTAAAAAACCTGAAAATATTTTTGGTGATTCTATTGAAGCTTCTCGCACAGCAGAGTATTATCGAATTCGTCGTTATTTGCAGAAATAATTTGACGAGAAAATTGTGATGTCTTCGTAGCACGTGAGCGGAATGCAGCTAGACACGCGCACGTGGGTGCTGGTGCTGGTGCTTGTCGCGCCATTCCTCGTGTTTTTGTTGCATCCAAATCAAGGTCACGGGGACCTTATGAGGGTCAATGATGCAGTGCTGTCTCAAGGTTTCGCACTAGGCGGGAAAAGATTTTATATTTACCCTTTTCCAGAAGATGTTATTGATCGCTGGCCACGGGCATACAATCACACCAAATTAGGAATTAATCAAGAGTATAAGATGAATTATGGCATTGGCCCAGCAATTAACTTGCAAGAAGGAAGATATAAGACTCACCAGTACTCACTATTTCGAACATTTTACTATCGATTGCTCGAGTCAAAATATAGAACTTCAAATATTAATGAAGCCAGTCATTTCTTTATACCATATGACATCGGAATGGATTGTAGTATTCGTTATACAGATGGAGCTTTAGACAGAACCAATTGTCCAAAAATGTCGCAAGTCATGGTTCTGTTGAATGGCGAATATGCAACTACTTTCCACCGCAAACAGGGATCTGACCATTTTATGCTTCATTCCATAAACCACATGATGACACACTTCCTACATAAAGGTTGCTTTGGATTATATCAAATTTGCTATAATTGCACCAAGTTATCGATAGATTTATACGATGAAGATCAATATCCAATGCTCAAGACATACCCCTTCCTGCGCCACAATTGGTATTCAATCCCATTTCCATCGGACTATCATTACAGCAAGCAAGTCACGAAGATACCTTGGATGAGATCTATCGGCGACACAAAGCGACAATATATTTTTAGTTTCATGGGAAGTAATCAAGTAACTGCGAGGAAGCAGAAGGCATTGCGAGAGTTGTTGGCTGATTATTGCGTAAGAACCAGCGACAGTTGTAACTACGTGCAACTGCAGTCGCACCACTCACTCACTGACATCCAGCGTCTTACCGACTATCCATACTATTCATCTACTTATTGCTTTATGCCTGGAGGAGATTTCTTGACACGGAAAGGCGTGCTCGACTCCTTATTCTCGGGCTGTATTCCGGTTATATTCCATGAGTATACCGCGACGAAACAATGGCCATGGCATTGGGGTAGTGGCGACTTGGCACGATGCTGTATTGAATATATACCAATGGATGATATGATGTTGAATCCAGAGAAAGCAGTTGAATCATTAATAATATTGAGCAGAAATAGTACCTATATGAAGACTAAGGTCAATTGTGTAGCGAAAATAGGTAATTACTTACAGTACAACGTGCCATCTGGTAATCATTACTACAACAATAATCAGTACGAAGACGCTGTTGATAAAATTTTACAACAAATATTACAATAAGAAATAAGAAATGTACATGTGTAATCCATGTTTTATCTGTAATTATGAGCAACTCACTCAGTGACTGGAATACTTATCCTTTTCATACTGCTTGCGTTCGTTTATATAAGTTTGCAAGCCATTGAACCAACAAGTATATTCCGCCATACTTTCAGCTTTCAGCATGAATGTACCACTTCCTCCAGCATTGATTTGAAACGTTAATTCGTCAAACTTGCTGATGCTTTGTATGGCATCCAAGTGGATAGCCTTCGAGTACCGCGGAGCCTCCTTCGTCTGGTAGTACTCAAGCGTTCGCGTTGTGGCATTTACCTTGAAATATCGTCTGTTCCATGACCCGAACAGTGATAATTTGTGCTTCAACTTAAGCAGATAGCCATCAAGATCGGGTACTTTTGGTGCCATTGCCATCTTTCTATCCTATTAACCCACTTACAGTGACAATCACTCACAGTTGTACTCAATCAATGATCGGATCAGTGCACTCCTCTCTCGTATCTACGGTATTCCACACCTTCGCATTTTTTTGAACCAAAAACCGGAACCAAGTGAGAGAGAGACTCAGTGTGAACGCCATGCGTAGGCTCGTCCCAATCATTGACATTTCGTCCTGGATTGGACATCCACCACATTCGGTGAGTGATATTAATTTGGCGCAGCAACATGTGGTGGATGAGTGGCACAATGCACTCACTACTGTAAGCATGAGTAAGTGAGTAAGCATG
>JACCDO010635832.1_pt1 | contig 12672 bp, 20 predicted proteins | sample 7446101 | NCBI WGS metagenome assembly JACCDO01 (sample SAMN15323440, study PRJNA562643) | freshwater metagenome | isolation source: river surface water | place: USA:Blue River Watershed | collected 2017-08-16
CACCAATACTTTCCATAGTTACCTTCAACAAGGCCTTTCATGTAAGAGAACCAATCAACAGTTCCTTCTTGTGCAATACTTTCTTTATTAACTGGTAGTTCTTTCCAGTTTGGATCTTCTTTTGCTTTTGCTAATAGTGCATCAGCTTCGTCTTTTGGTAATGCGGCCAAAATGCTTTCAACACTACCTAAGTCTTTAGCACTTGCTTGTTGACCAAAAATAGTTTTAGCAATAACATCCATGTCGTCGCTAACAAACTCGCCTTTCTTACCATCTGGTGTGCGAGCAAATAAACCTTGCCATGCTGACCACATATAACCTTTGCTCTTAGCAAGGATAGCAAAAATTAATTGTTTGTTAACGCCCTTGTAGGGACTACCTTGTGGAATATTGTGTGTATGGAATTTACTAACTTTGTCTGCGTTGGCACTTACCATAATATCAACTTGATGGTGTTCTTGACCTACAGGAACATTAACGTGAACGTTAATACCTGATTGAGCAGTTTGTAAACCTTGATGTGCAATGTAATCGCTTAATGCTTTACGACCAGCTTTAGCATCTTTAACTTTAAAGAAACTTAACACAGCTTGCTCGTCAACAATAACGTCCATGTCGCCGCTTTGTTTACCTGGAGTAGGTGTTGCGGCACTTCCTACAGGAATAGCACGAATACCAGTGCCGTCTAATGCACCGTTTACTGTTTTTAAAATTGCTGGAACATCTTTATGATCAAATGGAGTTGCATCAGCAAATACATTTCCGCCTTCATTTAAAATCATTTTGCTTCTCCGTCGTATGTGCCTTTGCTGATATTTTCTTGCTCTTGTGCAAATACCTTACGTGCTACACTATCACGATCTACGTCAGTGAACACACTCTTTGGATTGCCTGTAATTTTAAATTTTTGGCAATATTGATCCGCGGCTTTATCAACGCACTTGCGAAATAAAGTGTGTTCGCAACGCTGCCCGCTCTTAACGTGCTTTTTTAATTGAGCAATTAGTGGATACAATTCTTTACGATAGAATTGTGGATCGTTGTGCATGAAAAAATGTAGATCGTCTAATAGATCTACATCTTTAAGTCTTGGGTCTTCAGTGAATTCTCTAATTAACATAGCATAATAGTCCTATTACTATATTTATGCTATGTTAAAGAACAGTTAAATTTCCGATACGTGTATCATCTCGTCAACTCTGCGTATTTTAGACCCTAAAAACAGCCTGCAAAGCGTAACAACCTTTTGATCTACTGCGTAAAAGTACCCTTCTGTCCATCTAGGAGGACTTAGCAGTTTGATCTTATCCGGCATTTGTTTAGCCCAGTCGATAAATCCGTCGACTTCATCTCTCAACGGATTAACTGTAACTTTAAATTGATACTCTGGTTTTCCGTTAGCAATAATTTTAAATTTGTTGTTTAACAAATAATCTTTAATCTCTGTAGTTGCAGGCTTGCTTACATAATAAACAAAGTGTTCTGCTTCTTTAGAAATTGTATCAATTAAAGTTTCGTCGTTAGAGTAGATGTTAATGCAACTTGACTCAATTCTAAGAGTATAATCCTTTGCTGTCTTTAAGTGTTTGTAAACAACTTTAAGGACAGCGAGATCAAATTTGTTTACTCTCCTGCCAGCCCAGAGATGATGCGGAACATAAGCTGTTTTTGAGTTACGAAATCTCTCGTCATAGAGTGCAATAGTACTTTCTACATTGTCAAGTTTATTATCTCTAAAGGTGTTAGCTAATATAGTATTAACTGCAACCTTTAGAGCATACTTGTCAAAGAATAACTTAGATGTTTTCTTGAGTTTCATTTACAGTTTGCTTAATAGCAAGCACAATGGCATCATCTTTAACATCAATGTGTACAGATCCACCGTTCTTTAAGTCACCAAACAACATTGCACGGCTCAATGGACGCTTAATGTCTTTATCGATAACACGTTGTAGCGGACGAGCACCCATCTTAGGATCAAAGCCTTTATCTACTAAGTAGTCAAGTGCTTCGTCACTAATAGTGATGTTAATATCCTTGTCTTTAATTTGACCTTTAAGTTCAACTAAGAATTTACCAACAACTTTAATCATTGTTTCTTTGCTTAACTTAGTAAAGGTAACAATAGCATCTAAACGGTTACGGAATTCTGGAGCAAAGAACTTCTTAAGTTCTTTATCTTCATACTTGCTATCAGTAGCACCGAAGCCAATTACGTTACGCTCACTGTCAGCGGCACCTAAGTTAGTAGTCATAACCAATACTACGTTACGAGCATCTGCTTCTTTGCCGTTGCTACCAGTGATTTTACCATTGTCCATTAGTTGCAACAAGATAGTTGATACATCTGGATGCGACTTTTCAATTTCGTCTAGCAACAATACACAATGTGGTGTTTCTTGTAACTTAGTGATCAACAAGCCGGCATTATCTTCAAAGCCAACGTAACCTGGAGGGCTACCAATTAACTTAGATACCGAATGTTTCTCTTGATACTCTGACATATCAAATCGGATCATTGGAATACCAAGTTGCTTAGACAGTTGTTTTGCAGTTTCTGTTTTACCGCAACCTGTTGGACCCATAAACACAAACGAACCGATAGGTTTGTTTTCACTCTTAAGTCCTGCTTGTGCAATAAGAATCTTATCAACAATTTCAGTAATTGCTTCGTCTTGTCCGTAAACTTCTGCTTTCATGTTCTTTTCAAGGTTAGCAAGGTTATCGCTTTCCTTTTCTTTAACAGTATCAAGCGGCAAGTTAGCCATCTTAGCAAGTTCAAATTGAATCTCAGGAACATCAACAAATTTGTGCTCGTTGTCGTTAATGTGATGACGTGAACATGCTACGTCAATTAAGTCAATAGCCTTATCTGGCAACTTCTTATCGGTGATATACTTAACGCTTAACTTAACTGCGGTTTCAATTGCCGCATCTGTAATTTCTGCGTTGTGATGCTTTTCGTAATACTTCTTAATACCCTTAAGAATTTCTGTAGCCATTTCTGGACTCGGCTCATCAACTGTAATGCGTTGGAAACGGCGCATCAACGCACGATCCTTTTCAAAATGCTTACGATATTCTTCCCAAGTAGTTGACGCAACAACTTTAATAGTACCTTTGCTCAACGCTGGCTTCATCATGTTAGCAAGGTCGTTGCTACTTTGTTGTCCACCTGCACCTGCACCGCTAATCATGTGTGCTTCGTCAATAAACAATACAGTCTTGCCTTTACCTGCAAGAGCTTTAAGAACAAGTTTAAAACGTTCTTCGAAGTCACCGCGGTACTTACTACCTGCAAGCATCGCACTAATGTCGAGATTATAAACTGTGTATTCTTTTAAGAACTTAGGTACATTGCCGTTAATAATGTTATAGGCAAGACCTTCAGCGATAGCAGTTTTACCAACACCTGGATCACCAACAAGCAATACGTTGTTCTTAGTTCTACGTCCTAAGCCAAGTGCAATTTGTTCAAGTTCGTGTTCACGACCAATAACAGGATCAATTTTATTTTTCTTAACTGAGTCGTTAAGGTTAGTAGTAAAAGACTTCAAAGCCTTTTCTGCTTGTGAGTCTGTTACTTGTTCTTCTTCATCTTCTTCATATTCACTGTTTACAAAGTCTGCAAACTTATCGCGTTCGATGCCGCCTTTGTTAATGTAGTAAACAGCATAGCTACGTTTTTCGCTTAACAAGCTCAAGAACACATCTACAAGCTCAATGCTTTGACGTCCGCTGAACAGGACTTGTGTAAATGCACGATTAAGTACACGCTCAACAGTTTGAGTCTTTTTAGGTTTAAAGCCACGTGGCACTGGATCGATTTTAATATCGTCAAGTTTAGTTTTTAGATAGTGCTCAAGATTAGTTTTAATATATTCTGCATCAGCACCAAAATTTTGAATTAGTTCGTAGAACTTTTCCTCGCATAGCATTGCAAAGACTAGATGCTCAAGTGTTACATACTCGTGCCCTAATTTTTTGCAGTCTGCAACTGCCTTGTCAAAAACTACTTGCAGTTGATCACTTGGTTCTACCATAATTATATTTCCTTTGTTTTTTCTTAGCCATAGCTAATTTAAGTTGGCTAACTTTACTTACGAAACAGATTCCGTCTAAATGGTCCAATTCATGTTGTACACACTTAGAATCGTAATCACTAAATGACATTATACAGGATTTTTTATCCTTGTCAACATATTCGACTTGAATATTTTTAAATCTTTTGACAGGTATGAATAGCCCTGGAAAGCTCAAACACCCTTCTTCGACACTAAGTTCCTCTCCATCCATTTTTACAATCTTTGGATTAAACATTGCAAACGGTTCTTGACCTTTTGGTTGAATTACAACAACACGCTTGTCAAACCCAACTTGATTAGCCGCAATACCTATGCCAAAGTTTTCTTTCATAATACTAATCATTGCTTGCTCAATTGCAGGCAGGTCATAGTCTTGACTTAGATCCAAATCTTCAAGTGTTTGTTGTAGCAACGGATCGGGGTCAGTTCTTAATTTAAAGTTTTTAGGATCCATATTTGCCCTTTAACTTGTTAATAATTTCAATATCTCCTGCATCTAAGTTACGTGGAATGTAGACATTAAGTTGTACAAACAAGTCTCCTCTACGTCTAGTCCAGCCCTGCGGAATTCCGTGTCCTTGACATCTAATTAATTGACCTGGCTGAATTCCTGGAGGGATTTCAATGTCTAACTGTCTGTCTTCTGGTGTAGTAATTCTAATAGTTTTACCAACCATAGCATCAAAGGCAGTTACATTAAACGGATGAATTAAATTGAATCCTTCTCTAGTAAAGTTAGGATGCGGTATTTCAATAATTTGTGCAACTAGGTCTCCACGTGGAACACCCGGTATTGAATTATCTCCTAGTCCTTTAAATCTAATTACTTCACCAGTTCTTGAGCCGGGTGGAATTTTTAATTCAAGTCCCTGATCTTGTCCGCTAGGTAATCTAATTGAACCAATAACGTCCTTACCTGTTATAACTTCACTAAGCGTAAGTTCAACTTTTATGTTGATTGACTTGTTTCTATTTGATTGTGCATTTGGCCTAAATCCACCAAATCCGAAACCTGCAAATATATCTTCAAAGCCGCCTTGACCAAACGGATCGCCGGATCTAAATGTCCACTGTGTTTGTGGGTTATCGTATTCGGCACGTTTCTGCGGATCACTTAATGTTGCGTATGCTTCTTGCAATTCTTGGAATCGTTTGGTATCGCCACCCTTGTCTGGATGGTGTTGACTTGCTAACTTCCGGTACGCTTTTTTGATTTCGTCTTGAGAAGCGTTGCGTTGAACGCCCAAAACATTATAATAATCCATAGCTCACTGATGAAAAAAGGTATAGTAATTATTATACTATACCTTTTAATTTATGTCAAGTCCGATTATTTCTTCTTACCATCTGGCACAGCAGTACCTTCGTGTTTCTTGTGGACTTTAACAGTTTTACAAACTTCTTTTTCTTTTCCAGTCTTAGCGTCCTTTTGAGTAACGCAAGCCTTTTTAGTTTTTGGAGCTTCTTCAGCTGCCAAAACAGGCATTGCAAACGCTGTTGCTAAAACTACTGCTAATAATGTTTTCATAATTTTTCCTTTATAGTGGCTCATCAACTTGCGGAGCAGGCATTGGTTTGCCAGTTGATGACATAGTTACTGCCGGTGTAGCCGGAGCAACTGGCTTTGGTGTAAACACTGGTGCTACAGGAGCAGGAGCAACTGGAGCAGGTGTAGCACCTACGTTAACTACAGGACTTGGTGTTGGAGCCGCACCACCATTATTAGCACCTGCTAGTTTTTCTTGTGTACGACCTAATGCCGCAATACCAAGTACAGCACCCATTGCGATGTGGAATAAACCAGCACCTTGCAACGTTAGCGGTTGCCATTGGGTAATTTGTGTTGAGTGCATTACTGCGTGTAACACACTCCACATAATTGGAAATAGAACGAAGTCAAATGCACATACGCCCATATACAACCAACCCATCATTGGACGCCATTTATTATTCATCCAATCTTCTTTTTTCTTTTCGCTATCACTCATAGTTTTGTATTCTTCTGACATTTTGTCGCTCCTAAATTAAATTATACCCAAAGGAACAAGCCATTTAGACTTAGTACTAAGCCTAGACCTGCTACCGCAAAGCTACCCCAGAATAGAGGCATACTTACAGCAAGAATACTTGCTGATAATAAAACAATCGCTAGTTGATATGCTGTTGAAGCGTAACCAATCCAAGGACTACGCTTTTTAGCTTCGTCACGTTCTGCTTCTAAGTGTTTAGCTTTCTCAGCAATTTCTTTCTTTTCTTCTTTCATGCGGTCAGCTTCGGCTTGAAGTCTTACTCTGTCTTCACCTCTTGCTTGTAACGCTGATGTTTCGTAGATTACGCCACGGACGTTCTTTGCTTGATACCATGACCATTGGTTGTTAGCACTGATAGTATTGTTTAATACTGTGCTAGACAACTTGCCGCCGTACCATGCGTTTAATGCTAGTAACAAAGCAAATACGTTAATTACTAAACCTGCCTTGTCCTTGATCTTTGCTTCGCGCTCTGATCTTGAACCTGGCTTCATAGCCTCGTAATTAGTACCTTCTTTAGGTTGCTTGTTAAAAATATTTAAAACTGAATCAATTAATGCCATTTGCTTCGCTCCTTTCGCGTAATGTTATTTAATAGCTTTTTCGTAATTTTCTTTTTGGTCTTTATACCATTGCTGCCATGCTTCTACTTTTACACGGCATTCGTAGTATGTTGTATAGTTTACAACTACTACATCTAACACTTTACTTAGTTCTTTAGTGCCTGCGGCAACTTCATTTAACTCTGGACAAGTTGCTTTTAGTTCCTGTGGCATATCTGGCCACTTTGGCGCAGTAGTTAAGCAACCTGCCAGAAGTAGAGTTGGAAGTAATAGTAAGTATCTCATTTCTTCTCCAACGTTCTATTTTTTGCAGCCGCATTATGAATGTCAATTGCTTCTGGTGCAATTACACACTCTTTGTCAATTATCTTAGCTACTTCTTTAATGCGATCCTGATAAACAATCTTGTTTTCGTAGATTACTTTATTCTTCTTTTTAATTTCAGTATCTAATGCCGCATTTAATTCAACTGCTTTTTGTTCAGCGATAGCGGCTTTCTCTTCGGCTATTCTAACTTTTTCACGCCATGCCATTTCTGTAGCATATCCGCCTTTAAAGTAAACGCCAAGTACTAACAACAACACACCAATGATTTGTGTAGGTAGTCTATACTGATTTACAAATGGAATAAATTTAATAAAGAAGCCTGCGATAGTTCCTGCAAGGCCTGCAAGCAATAGGATGTTAATAAACCAGAGTAGTACACTATCTGGAATTAAACTTAACACCCATTGTAATTGCCACATGTGTTATGCCCCAAATACGTGTAATGCGTGGTGGTAGTGTTTTTCACGATCTTCAAGACCAATATAACCGCCGTTGATCTTTTTAGTCATAGTCTTAATGTCGCCAGCGTCTGCTTGTACATTTAAATTGTTAGTTTCCCAGAACCAGCAAGCTGATTGTACAGCACCTTCAAATGTTGCTAGGTACTCTGGAACTTCTTCTACAGGCATTTCTAAACTAGCGGCAAACCATGAATAGTTGTCCTTACCAGTTAATTGGATTAGTCCACGACCACAGTAACGGAAACCGTCACCTGATTCTTCTGGACCATTGCCCATACGGTTTGCATAAACCTTGTTGGCAATCATTTCCTGCTTACCTGCATAAGCATTTGCTAAGTCGTCAGTTGGGAAGTACTTAGGGAATACCTTGCGTAATGTTGCCGCACGGTAGTTTAAGTTTTCCTTAAGTGCCTTAAAGCCACCTGACTCGTGAGCGCATTGTGCTACAAAAGCCGCAACACGTTGTGGTGTGTTAATTTCGTACTCTGGAAGAATTTCTGTTAACGCATGGTACCAGTGATCAAGGTAAGGATTACCTGGAATAATTTGTGCTAACTGGTCTTTTCTAAAATCAAATGTAAAACTCATTATACTTTCTCCAAAATAACAGCTCTTCCGCTGTTTTCAAACATGAATCTGTTTCCTAGTTTTGTGATGTTGTAATTACCAATATACTTGGTTAAGAACATAACATCGGCCATATCGTTCATGCCTACAGCAATACGATCCTCGACGCTTTCTAAAACTTCTTTAGTGCTACCTGAGTTTACAACTTTCATTCTAATAGGTTCTGCATACACTTTCTTAAACTCAATCATGTCATCTTGCATTGCTACACTTTCTACCATACTATTGGAAAAGAAGTTTGTGTAGCTTTCAAGTTGAGTCTCTTGAATTCTTGCTTCATAGTCTAGTGGACTATTAGGAATAACTTCACTAAGTTGCTCCGGAGTAGCTTCTAAACTATTAAAACTCTTGTGATATCTAAATTTGAAATTTTCAATGTTAGTTAATTTACTAACACCGTAGAGCAAGTCTTTGATTTGCTCTGTTACGCGAGGTGTACGTTGTAGTTCTACGAACACTTGGTATTTACCATTTGACAACTCGCCTGGAGTCATGTCTGCATCTAATACAAACTGATAACCCTTTTCAACGAAGCTAACTAAATCTTCAGCTGGCGAACGACTTTCAACTGTGAAGCTAATAACAACTACATCTTTATCTTCGCCCATCTTTGACTTGTAACAGTCTACCTCAAAGATGTGACTTACTAAGTCGCGAAGATCGCCTGCTTTTAAACTATCTTCATTGAGGTGCATTAGTTTCTCCTTCTACCTGTCCTTGACCTTGCTGTACAGCTTCACCTGCTGGCGGAGTTACTAGTTCAGTTGCTTGTTGATCATTAGCTGGCTCTAGTTCGTCCATTAGTTGGTTATGGTAGCCACGGAAGATTTCTAACATTAATTTTTTAGGCATAGCAATTTCAACAATCCAAATAGGACTTTCGTCTAGCTTACCTTTCTTTGTACCAGGACGTAAGTCGTCTGGTGTTTTAATTTTTCTTGGTTGTACTAAAGTGTCACGGATGTACTTAACATTGCATCCGTACTCGCTTAGTCGCTTTGCCGCTTCTGGGTTAGGCATTTTATCTTTAGGCCACATGAAACTACAAGTAACCCAATGGCGGTCAACTTGCGGCCCATCAACGATTTCACCTTCTGCCCAGTTTTCGAACACGTACAAGTCGAGTTCGTCGAAAACACGTTCGTAGTCCTTTAGAATAGCAAGACTGCTATTGCTGTTGTAGATTGTATCTATGTTTTCTATAATATCTAAAATATCACGCATTTTAAAGTCATCCTTCGATGAAGTATTTATCTTGACCGTTTTGATATAGTATCAGTTCTATTTCTTTCCAAAATGTTAAATATTCTTGTAGGACCTCTCAATAGTCCTACGAAGGAGTAGACTATATGACGTCCTACGCACAAAAGGAGTGCAGTTAATGACGACAAAAAGAGCCAAAAAGCGTATGTCCACACAGGCAAACGTTATTGAGTTTCAACACTTTCAACACACAGTCCCACAAGGCCTTCCACAGAAGAAGAATCGAGTACACATTGTTCCACGCAATTTACATCAAGAAGAATATCTATTAAAATTGTTAGATCAAACGAAAAACATAGTTTTCGCCCTTGGTCCCGCTGGCACCGGAAAGACACTATTAGCGTGCCAAGTTGGAGTAAAGCTCTTTAAAGAAGGGCTGGTAGATAAGATTGTAGTCACTCGTCCTGCTGTTTCTGTAGATGAAGAGCACGGATTTCTTCCTGGTACCCTAGAGCAGAAAATGGCTCCATGGACAAGACCTATATTTGATGTCTTATCCGAGTACTATTACGCAAGGGATATCGAGAATATGATTCGTGAGGGCGTGATTGAAATTAGTCCATTAGCATTTATGAGAGGTCGCACATTTAAGAACGCATACATTATTGCAGATGAAATGCAAAATGCTACGCCAAATCAAATGAAGATGTTGCTAACTAGACTAGGAGAAGGCTCTAAGATGGTCGTAACAGGAGATTTAAATCAAGCTGATAGATTGCAAGACAACGGCTTAATTGATTTCTGTAATCGACTTAAAGGCAAAAACTTAGATTTGCTTGATATTGTTCAATTCGGTAATAAAGACATTGAACGTCACGAAGCAGTTAAGGAGGTCTTATCGATCTACGGTGAATAACATAACATAAAAAAGGACGCTTTATGCGTCCTTTTGTATTTGTTCAACTATAACGCCTGACGCTTTTAGAAAGTCAACTCCGGCATCGTCTCTATACTGAGTACCGAAGAATACTCGTTTAATACCTGCCTGGTAAATGAGTTTGGCACAATCTAAGCAAGGGCTATGTGTAACAAACAAGTCGCCATTGAGGCCAGACTCGTTGCTTCTAGCAAGTTTAGCAATGGCATTAGTTTCTGCGTGAAGTACTTCTGGCTTAGTCTTTAGAGTTCTAACAAACTTTTCGTCACTCTCAACTATAACTTCGTCTTCGCAATTATTTTCCCAACCCGCTGGCATGCCATTGTAACCAATAGAAATAATTCTATCATCCTTAACTACAATAGCACCAACATGTAATCGTCGAGCATGACTAAGCTCTGCGAATGTTTCCGCAGTTTTCATGTATGCTAATTTTAACTTAGTTTTCATCCTTGTAGTCTTGCAAGTCTGATTAACGTGGCCGCTAAATTAATTTCTGGATCTGCAACTAGCGTATGATCTACAAGACCTTGTTTAATAACAAGAATAGCATTATCCTGTGTTGCTTCGTCTGCACCAAACAAGTTAATGTTATCATACATCCAGCGGTAAATGTCTTCCATTTCTTCCGGGCGGGCCTGGCTACACAATAACTTACGAGCTTCGCCGATTTTACCTTTCTTAAACAGTTCGACCATTTCAACGCGATAGTCTGTGCTAGAATCGTTAACTTCTGGTGCGTGTAACTTGCCATCTAAACTGTTCATTTGCACGTTGTTAATACACTTACGCAAATCTGGATAAGTTGCTTTAACATAAGTGTCTAATGTATCTAAGTCAAACTCAACATTTTCTTCAACTAAGATTGTTGCTACACGAGCAGTAAACTCAGTTAAGTCAGTTTTTTCAATGTGTACTTGTTGGCAACGACTATGTAGTGCAGGAATGATGCGGTTAGGATAGTTACAAGTTAAAATAAATCTAACGCTGTGACTGTATTCTTCCATCAAGTTACGCAAGGCTGGTTGAACTGATTGCGGGTTGAGATAATCAGCTTCGTCGAGAATAACAACTTTAAACTCGCCAAACGGCATAGTTTGACAAAAGCCTGTTAGCTTGTCGTTAAGCCATTCAATCTTACGACCTTCTTTAGATGCGTTAGCAAGTAATACATCAGTATCTTGAACATCCAATTCGTTAGTAAGGATCTTAGCTAGTGTAGTTTTACCCACACCTGCATTACCGCTAAACAACAAGTGCGGAATACTACCGTCCTTAATCCAACCTTCAATTTGTTGACGCTGTCTTTCGTCTTTAAAGACGTACCCATCTAGCGTACTAGGACGATATTTTTCAACCCATAATTCTTTCATTCTTTTGCCTTTTGAATAATGTTATTTGTTTCTGCTTCTGCTATTCTAACACCAACTGCTAGTACATGCAACCTATCTGCACAGTTGCGGAGATCTGAAGTTAAGTTACTGTGTCCAAACTCTGTTTCAACTGCCCGAGCAATGTTGTGTAGCTCAATTACCATGTCAACAAATTCTATCTTCTTCATACTTTGTCTATCCCATATACGTTGCCATAGTTAACCTGATACACAGCAAACATAGTCGCTTCATGTAATGTTGCGAATGTTTTGCTTGTTAGTGTTCCGGCAGTCATATAGTATCTTACTTTGTACATCACACCATTTCTTCTGCTATTCCCAAAATTTCTGCGAGAATAAAAAGTACACCTGCACCGAGCATATCGCCCTGAATTAATCTAAAGGCCGCCGCAAAACGCAAACCACTCTTTACAATGCTAAGTCTAAAGTGCCATTTGCTAGTGTCTTTGGGTTGTATGTTAATAATACTGTCTGGTTGTTGTTGTAAGACCTTGTCTAATCTATTTTTAAGGTCTTTCATTATTTCGATATTTTGTTCGTTATCGTTCATGCGGGTTCTCCAATGATTATCTTAAATGATAATATTAATACTATTATAGAGAATAAAAAAGGGTCTGTCAAGACCCTTTGGAGTTATTTTACAAACGGTTTTAAATCCGGTGGTATCCAGCCAATTGGCTTTAATACTTTACCGTCTTCACGTTTGCGTACCTTGCCTGTTTCTTTGTCGACTTTAGCAAAGTTAGTTGACATAACTTCCTTCCAACCGCCTTCGCCGTCAAAGCCACCACTATGGATAGCGCCAGTAGTAACAACAATAAAGTCAAGTAGTGCATCTAACTGCTCTACACGATCCTTATTTTCTAATGCTACTTTAAGTTCTTTCCATTCCTCTTCCATGAGGTCAAGGTATAGTTTGTACTGTGCTTCGTTTAGTTCGCCTACTGTTTGGTCGCAGGCTTTCATAAACTTTTCTTGATCGCGAAAAGAGTTCGTCATGATATAAAGTCTTCCGGTCTAATGTTTGATGATGGTGATAAATCAGG
>JACCDO010735140.1_pt1 | contig 12669 bp, 14 predicted proteins | sample 7446101 | NCBI WGS metagenome assembly JACCDO01 (sample SAMN15323440, study PRJNA562643) | freshwater metagenome | isolation source: river surface water | place: USA:Blue River Watershed | collected 2017-08-16
TAGGCGGTCACTACAGTCGTCCTGCTTTACTTTAAAAGTGGGAGATGATTAATGAGTAAAAACCGAGTGAAAAAACGTTTTACTTCTGATGTAAATGTAATTGATTTTCAGGCGCACGTTCCTGCTAAAAAGCAGCGAGTCACAATGTTACCTCGTAACAAACACCAAGAAACTTACCTATTCAAGCTACACGACGAAACAAAAAATATAATTTTTGCTATCGGACCTGCCGGTACGGGTAAAACACTTTTGGCTGTGCAAATGGGAATAAAGCTTTATCAAGAAGGTAAAGTTGATAAGATTATAGTTACAAGACCCGCCGTTTCAGTTGATGAAGATATAGGGTTCTTGCCAGGTACACTAAATGAAAAAATGGCGCCTTGGACTAGACCCATATTTGATGTTCTAGGAGACTATTACCCGCAAAAAAATATTGAAAACATGCTCTACGAAGGTATTGTAGAGATAAGCCCACTAGCCTATATGAGAGGAAGAACTTTTAAAAATGCTTATATAATCGCAGATGAAATGCAAAACGCCACACCAAATCAAATGAAAATGTTACTAACACGTCTAGGAGAAAATAGCAAGATGGTTGTAACAGGAGATTTGAATCAAGCAGATAGACTCAAAGATAACGGACTAATTGACTTTATTGAAAAAATTAAAGGTCATCGTTTAGATCATTTAGATGTTGTGTATTTTGATTCTAATGATATTGAACGCCACGAAGCTGTTAGAGAAGTTCTAGAAGTTTACGGTGATTAACATAAAGGGTGCATATGCACCCTTTATAATTTTAGATTAGCAGAATATTCTGCTTCTCCAAACGTACCTTTAACAAAGGTATTAAATCCAAGTATGATTCGATCTGAATCAGACTTGTTTTCTTCTACACTGTGATTAATCCAACTTGGAAAAATTAATATTTGTCCGGTTGCTACAGCATACCTCCAAGTACTAGAATTAAAAATATTATATGAATTTAAATCATAACTAAGGTCAAAGTTATTTCTTAAACTTGATTTATGATGTAAGATAATATCTCCGCAGTTTGGTTCTGCTTGTAGATATAAAACACCCGACACAATACTGTTGGGGTGAAAATGAACATGATGACTTTCGCCCGGTCTTGATTTAGCTACCCAACTATTTGTTATATAAAATTCTTGTTTACAATCTAAAGTATTTTTTATATAAGTCTCTAAGTGTTCTTCGCAAATTTTTTTACACTTAAATAGTTCTTGATAATTTAAAACTTGTACATTCTTAGATACGCTGTTAGTCTTTGCTTGCATTAACTCAAGACTAGACAAGAAATTTATTTCTTGTAAAAAATTAACGTATCCTGTTGATGACTGGTATACAGGAACACTAAACAGCGGAGTTATTTCAGCTTGCATTTATTTGTAAAACTTTAATTCCCGATTTTTCGAGGAATTTAATTCCTTGATCATCTCTATAAGCCATCCCAAAATACACATGCTTAATACCGCTTTGATAAATGAGCTTGGCACAATCCAAACAAGGACTATGAGTAACAAACAAATCAGCACCAAGCCCGCTATTTGTACTTTTGGCAAGTTTAGCAATTGCATTACTTTCTGCATGTAACACCTCCGGTTTAGTTACAAGGCGATATCGATATTCTTCTTCGGCTTCTTCGTTGTATTCGACATGCGGCCAACGCTCATAAATCTCCTCAGGATCAAGCCAACCGCCTGCATCACGATCCATCCAATCCTTATCCTCACAGTTGTTATCCCAACCAGCAGGCATACCGTTGTAACCGTAGCTAATCACTGTATCGTCTTTGACAATCACAGCACCTACATGAAGTCTACGAGCATGACTTAATTCCGCTGCTCGTTTTGCCCAATCCATATATAAATCTATGTATTTTTTCTTCATTCTTCTAACAAGTCGAGTTTACCTGGTTTATCCTTCCACTCTCCTGCATCTTGCAATGCAGGTTTTCTTTTAGTAATAACAGGCCATTTTTTGCTTAATCGAGTGTTTAGTTCTGTCCAAAACTTAATATCAATAGTTTTATCATCGTCGGCAACAATAGCGTCAACGGGACATTCTGGGATACATACAGCGCAGTCAATACATTCATTAGGGTCTATGACTAAAAAATTTGGCCCTTCATGAAAACAATCAACAGGACAAACTTCGACGCAATCGGTATGTTTACATTTAATACAGTTTTCGGTTACTAAATGTGTCATTGTTAGATATTAGACAAACGAATTAGGGTTGCCGCAAGGTTAATTTCTGGATCAATGACCAGTGTGTGATCAACAAGACCTTGCTTGATAATAAGAATAGCTTTTTCCTGCTTTGGTTCGTCTCCAAAAATGGTAATGTTATCGTAGAGCCATCGATAAATTTCTTCCATCTCCTCTGGGCGAGCCTGCGAGCAGACAAGTTTACGTGCTTCTGAAATTTTACCTTTTTTGAATAACTCAACCATTTCAATTTTGTAATCTGCTTCACCTGCATCTCCTTTTTCTGGAGTGTGCAATCGGCCATCCAGACTGTTCATTTGTACCATGTTAATACATTTGCGTAAGTCTGGATAGGTAGCTTTAACAAATGTATCTAACGTATCTAACTCAAACTCTATACTTTCCTCCACGAGAATAGTGGCTACACGAGCAGTAAACTCGTTAACATCAACTCGCTCAATGTGGAATCCTTGGCACCTGCTGTGGAGAGCAGGGATAATCCTATTAGGATAATTGCAAGTAAGAATAAAACGAGCGGTCGTGTGGTATTCTTCCATAACCCCGCGAAGTGCTGCTTGAGCATTGGGGGACAAATAATCTGCTTCATCTAATAGTACAATTTTAAAATCTCCAAATGGGATCATTTGGACAAAGTTTACAATCTTGTCGCGCACATCTTCGACAGAGTTAGTACGACTAGCATTAATTTCTAAAATGTCTAAATCGTTGATTTCTAATTCATTAAACAAAATTTTAGCTAAGGTAGTTTTACCAATGCCGGCATTTCCACTAAACAACAAATGTGGAATAGTTCCCTCCTTGACCCAACGTTCGACTTGTTCTTTTTGATGTGCGTCTCTAAATACGTAACCGTCTAGTTTTTTAGGACGATATTTTTCAACCCATAGATCTTTCATTTTTTACCTTTGAAAATGTTTTTAATTGTGTTAAACAAATTTAAAAATCTCATGCTATGCGGATTAATATAAAGAGGATGCAAGGGGCACCGACCTTGTTGAAAATCACAAGCGGGACTATAATCTTTTTTGCAAACGTTACATCTCATGTGTTCGCCTCATAAGTTTTTCTGCTTCGGCATCAATTACACGTTGTCTTAATTCTGTGCTTGAAAAGGTATGCTCTCTTTTATTAAAATAAAATTTAATACCTTTACTAATACATTCTTGTCGACCAGTAAATGCCTTGTGTTCATACTCGTCACCTAGTATTCTAACATCAATAGGGTAACTAAGCAATATATCTACTAGGTCTTTTTCTGTAGCATAGACTACAATTTCATCAACATACTTGCAGGCCTGTAGTTGTACATAGCGTTCAAATATGCTTTGAACAGGTTTATTCTTTTCTTTGCGATCAAGAGTTGGATCAGTTTGTAGTCCTACAATTAGGTAATCGCAAACAGACCTTGCTTCTTTAAGCATAATAATATGACCTGCATGAAAAAGGTCAAATGTTGAACAGGTGAATCCAGTAGTCATACAATATTATACAGGTTAAAAAAGGGCTTTGTCAAGCCCTTTGAGTTTACTTGTGCAAGTACGGTAATAGATTCGGCGGACTCCATCCGTCGGGTTTGAGGACCTTACCATCTTCACGTTTACGGACCTTACCGGTCTCTTCATCAATTTTAGCAAAATTGGTACGCATAACTTCGTTCCACGCACCTTCGCCATCGGCGCCCATTGAATTAATAGCACCAATAGTAACGACAAGAATGTCAACTAGTGCATCTAGTTGTTCTTCTTGATTCTTAGCAGACCATAATTCGTCAACTTCTTCTGCTATAAGCTTTTTGTAAAGTGCAAATTGCGGTGCGTTAATTTCACCTACAGTTTGGTCGCAAGCAACCATAAATTTAGCTTGGTCTTTAAATGGATTTGTCATTCTGGTAAGTAAATATCGTTAGGTTTTTCGTTTGATTTAATCATGATATCTTTATTGTCAACTCTACGGACAACAACTTCGTTTCCGTTTTCATCTTCAACAGCGATACCTCTAGTCCATCGTCCGTGTTCAACATAGATCCAATCCCCAACATCGACATCCTTTTGCTCTGGACCAACGGCATAAACTTTCCCCCAACGAGGTTTAATGCCTGTAGTTTTACCGTTCATGTTTGGCAGGTAAATTCCGGACGTTGTTTTAACTTCATCAAAGTCCATATCTGTGATTAGAACATGATCTCGAATAGGTCTTAATTTTCCTTTAACTACTCCAATAGCCATTTTATCCTCTTATTTTTTTAGTTCGGAACTATCTGTATGATATTCTGTACTAGCATCTTCACGCTTACGAACAATTTTCCCACCGGGTCCTAATTCGTCTCCGCGAGCATTCATTCTAGCATTACCTACTGCTAGTACTGTTTCGTTTCTAATGCGTAGTCTATCAAGGTCTATACTTTTACCTTGCATTGTTTTATATGTTTTAGCTGGTGCTGGTTTCATTGCCATAGCTAACTCCTTTAAGTTATATATGTACTTATCTCAAAAACTCTCGCCAGTTTAGGTTATATTTAATGGGATTAATTCTGTGAACTCCTATCAGATATAGAACATAACTAGATACGGAACTCCCACGACCTACTCCCCAAACCACATTATTAGCTCTACAAGTATCTACAAAGTATTTGAGCCAACGTAGCAAATCTAGCATGTTTCTTGCTCTAAATTCTTGCAGTTCTTCTATAAGTCGTTGATAATTCTCTTTTGGGCAAACATGTACTAGATATCCTTCAATATCTAATTTTTTATATTCTTCGGGCATAAACCAATGAGATTGGTTTTCTTTATCAAAATCTTTAATAGGAATATTTTTAGAATTTTGAAAAGTTATTCCTGTTATAGTTTGAAAATGTCTAAGGTCTTCTGTGTCAATAACATAGACACTGGAACTTATTTGATGCCCTTGATATAGAGCATCAAATAGTTCTTGTTCTGTAAAGGTTGGATTTCCTAGATTATCAAGGCGCATGCCATGATTTTACTTGACATTTATAAGTTTGTCAAGCTCAGGAGCTTTGTTTTGGTGTTGTTGCCAAGCTCGGGATTGTCGATGTCTGAGTTCTTCTTTATAAAGATCAAGAAACAACGAAATTTGATTTTGAACACTTGGGTTATGAGTTTGCCAATATTTTTTACTTAACTCTTGTATTCTAGAGTCAATTTCGCTGTCTTTTAACTTACTGAAATCTTCGGCTAACGGATGCATTAAGCAAATTCTCCAACTAAATTAAGGAATACATTATTACCACCGTCGATGGTCCATGCTTCAAAAATGTATCTTCTTGTACCTGTAGCACTCAAGGTTATAGGAAGTGTAAGTCCAGATTTTGGTCTAACAGTTCCGCTAGTTGTGTTAAAATCTAGATCTCGAGATGTTCCGTTACTTCTAACATCAATATAAATCTTAGCAAATTTATCACTTACTGGCCAGTTACTAAAAGTAAGAGTAAGATTGGCTGCAATAATATAGCTATAATATTGACTTTGACGAACATCTAAAAATTCATTAGTTGAGGTTGTTCCGTTACTTAGTACAGATCCGTAGACTTGTCTAATCTCAGCATTTTCAATTACTTGTCCGTTGAAGTCGTTGTTTTCGTCAAGTTTTGGAGTTCTTGTATTAAGAGCTGTTAATGCACTTACTACATTGGTCATTCCAGTTTTGATATGGTCAAAATTATCTCTGAACCCTTGACTGTTATTATCTTTTCCAGCAATAGGAAAAGTTTCGTCTATTTGGGTAGTAGACGTATTTGCGGCTGAAATGTCTGTTGCTATAGTCATGTTATACTTGTCCTGTCGTTTTCAAATACTATATATTTATCGGCGCTGTAACTAGTGACAGAATCGATTGTGTATCGATCAATAACATAATCTAACTGTTTAAAGTCAAAATTGCTGTTTTTTATATTAAGTAATATATCGTCTGCTCTACCTGGTTTACAGTAGCATAGTGGTATAGCAGGAACCCAATCAATTTCATTAATATCTCCGTCTTGGATAGTACGCATCCAAAGGGGCAAATAGTCACGATCTCTTAGACCAATGGCTTTTAGTCTTTCTCTCCAAAGTCTTACACTAACTGGAAATCGTTTTTCTGTATACGGGTCATCGGCAAAAACTTTATTATTGTCTACTGTTACTAAAAATGGATCTGCAGGATTCCAGTAATATGTATCTAGTGTAAATGGACCTTGATAGTATTGATTGTTTTGATCAGCAGTAATTGGTTTATTATTTGCCGAACTAAAAATTTGTAAAGGTAATTTTGTTTTATCTTTTTCTAATTTATCAACAACTTCTAGGTAAATTATTTCATAGACAACAGTATTAGTTCCTCTAATTTTTGCCTGCGCTTTTTTAACGTTACCAAAAGCAAATTTTTTAGGCTTATGATTTCTACCAATTGCACTAACTACTTGAGCAGCACTAACAGTTTCAATGCCTGCATAAACTAACATTTTTAAATCTGGTTGAATCCCAAAGTTTGGATCGCTAGGACGATATATGGCAGTAATATCAAATATATTACTATCGGTAATAAATGCTCTAAAAATATTTCTTTGGCTTTGTTTTAAGAAAGGTCGAACAGTTAAGTTACTGTATAATCGATCATTTGGTGTATCAATACGTAAAGTAAATGTTCTTGATATAGCACTATAGCTTAAAATATCTCTTGCTTGGATAGTAAATTTATATTCTCTATCAACGGTAGTTGTTCCGTCGTCTAGAATAAAATCTCCACCGTCAATTGTTAGTAATCCATCGCTACTTGCAGTACTAAATTGATTTACTTTTCCTGTTAGCTCCCCGTCTAAGTTTAATGTTAAACCGGGAGGTAATGTTCCGTCTGTTTTAACGTAAAGTAATACTGAATCTTTAATAGTAGAAGAAGCTGATACAAATAAATTACTAATATAGTTAGCACCAATACTGCCTAGATTTTCTGGAGAATTCCATGACATGATACTGTCAATTTCTCCTATTGTGGTTACATAAAATGTTCTCTTAGAGTTAGCTGTTTCTCCTCGATCACCAAACCGTGTTGCAGTAACAGTGAATGTATAATCTTTGGTAATAGCAGGCTGGTAAGGAACAACACCAAATACTTCGCCAGATCCTGCATCAAATTGCATACCTGGCGGTAAAACACTTAACGTTCCTAATTCTAAAAATTTATTGTTTATAATTTCTACTTGAAGTGCTGGAAAAATTGTTAGTACGTATTCTGTACTAGAAACTGTTTGTACATTAACAATATTATAGACAGTGCTACTAGCATTGGTTACATAATCTTGTAAACATATTTTATTGTTTACTATAGGAGTACCGGAAGCATCTTTAATTCTAATTAAATTCTTACCAATTTTATTTTCGTTAGGGCTGATACTTTTTGCCTTACAGTTAATAACAGGATTTACGGGATCTAATCTATAGGTAATTTGTCCTAGGTTAATAGATTCATATGTATCTAGTTTAAATGTTAGGTAATTATTAGCTCTTCTTACACCTAGATTATTTGGAGTAACCCAGATTGGAGCACGAACATAAGTGCCGTCAACTGTAAATGTTCCGTTGCCTGTGCTAATAGCAACATTGTCTGCTCTAAAGTAGTCGTCTCCAACTACATATATTTTAAATTTTCGAGTAGAAGCTGTATCACCATCTGTTACTGTTACTAAAAATTCATAATAACGATTGAGCTTTTTAGGTATTAAAGAATCTGTACTGTAATCATATGTTGTTGTTTCATATAAAAAGCTATCATAACCGTTACTAGATCTATAACCAAAGTCGTAGGCAACGGCATCAAAATAACTCATGTCATATGCGCCATTACCTGCTGTCTCTGGTATAGCTAGTGCAGGTTGTACCCAACCAACAATTCTTCCTGTTTTTGTTAATATTAGACCAGGTGGCAGTTGCCCGCCGTTGGCTGGTTGAAAGAAACTTAGTGTTTGCCCAGCAGCAGTATCTAAATCTGTTACTTGTAATTGAAAATCGATATAAGAACTATCTAGTATAAAATACTGATCGTTAGGACCCACTGGTAAAGATCCAGCAGCAGTTTCCCAACGAGGTTCGTCAGATCCTTCAATAGTCCAATAAAATGTTCTATCTGCTATTTGATCGTCATATCTTGCTCTTACTACAAATTCAAAGTCTGTGGTTCTAGGAACTTCGAAAGGAGTTCCTATAATGGTATCATTTTCAAGACGAAGGCCCGGCGGAAGTTTTCCAGCGATGATTCTAAAATCTAAATTAGTGCTATCGTCAAAACCTGTAGAATATGTAACAGGCAATTGCTGATTAACTATTGACCTTTCTTGTATAGTACCAAACCTATATCCGGAAGGTTGAGCCCAAATACTTAAAGCCATTAGTAAGTCCTTCTAATTCGTGGTCTTGGATACACCGCCCCTGTTTCGGGTCTAAGACTATTTGTTATACTTGGAAATGTTGTTCCTGTTATTGGTCTTTCAATTTTATAATATAAGAATAAATTTGGTGCTGCTTGTAAATCTTGACCGTCTGCAGGACCACCATTGCTTTCATATACTTGATTTGATTTAGCAATGGCCTGTATGTATTGTTTTGCTTGATACTGATTCCAGTGCGGATATTTTTCTAAAGCACAAGCAATAACGCCGCAGACTTGAGGACTAGCCATACTAGTTCCGGAAAGTTTACCTACAAGTCCGCCTCCTCTAGGGTCGCTAATTCCGCCAGTGTATGAGCTTATAATATATGTACCAGGTGCCCAAATATCAACACCTGGACCACAATCGCTATAAAGAACTTTTTGGTCTGTTGATATAGTATCAATTGAACCTACACAAATAGCTGGTAATTCAAAAACACCATCTGCTGCTGTGTCATTAGCAGTTGGGCTAGTACCTCGCATATAATAATAAGGTTGTGCAACACTACCTGGATATCTGTTAGCCATTTCAAAAGTGTTGTTCCAATCTAATCCGCCTGGCACATCGTGTTTCCAACGTCCGTTTCCAGCTGCACCTACTTGTATAATTCCTTCTGCATAAGCGTCTTCTAAATCTGTATCTAATGCAGTAACTCTTACAGGTATACGTTGTCCGGAAATAAATCCCCAATCATTTAATTGATTAGTGGTAAAACCGCTACCAGTTGTTTTTCTATTATTAACACCTAGTTGTAGATCAATTTGTGTAGCGTTGTCTTCGTAAAACACCCATTCGCAAACCATACCTGGATTACCTAGTGTTCCAGATGTTGATGCATTGCCTTCTAATCTAACTCGATATGTTCTAGTTGGTGCTGTTCCTTCTACTCCGTAGTAGATTCTTTGTACAGAATTATCCGCACAACTCCACATAATTTTTGGTAAATTTGGATTTGATGGACCTAGACCTGTGTAATTAGTAGATCCTCCACCAAATGTTACGTAGTGATTAGTACCAACATAAATTGTGTTATAGCTTGTACCTAAAAATTGTATATTAAAGGGCAAGGTCAATGTCCAATAACCGTCGTCATTATTGCCAACAGTTGGCGTAGTAGAACTGGTTAATGAAGCTGCTCCAATTAAATTTGGTGTAATAGAAGAAACAGTGGCCGATGCAGCTTGACTTTCTGTTTCAACAGTTAAGCTCATAGCAGTGGCAAATTGTGCGCCAGGTGGTGCCGTAGACACTGTATTGAAGATTATTGTATATACTTCATTATTGACAAGACTATACGTTTCTCTAATATCTATTTCTACAGTTCCGCCGTTTGAATTGCTAACAGGTCCCGCAGAAAATCTAGTAACTTCAGTGCTAGAACTATCATAAATTATAATTTCACCTTCGATACTGATTAAACCAGAAACAACGTCAATAGCAACGTTATGTATTAGATCAAGATCGGCTGGCCCGTCAACCGTAATAGTATAACTTGCATCAGGGGCAGATAATTGTGTCAAATATGCCTGCTGTCCTGTTTGTGACCAGCTTGGAGGTTTTGATACAATAAAACCTGAAGGAGGTGTGTACGGTCCAGTTGTTGAAATACTATTACCAAAATTTTCTTCCCCTAGCAATGTAGCTAGTCTTTGGTTAGATGTACAAACACCACTATAACCAGTATAGGTAGTTGCTCCGGGAGTTGGTGTATAACGTATGCCTCTATAAGTAACTGCGGTAATATCACTGAACGACCATTCACCCGGGAATATACTCATACCCCAACTGTTGTTAACAATAGTAGGATTCTTACGTCCTGTAGAGGGATTTACTGATTTTGTTCTATGAAACTCTCTAACATAATCCATTACATACGGGAATGTATAATTTGTATCGTCACCGGCAGCGTAGTAAATGTTATAGATGTTTGCACCTCTAGCCCACCCTTGTGTATTTCCTGCTACTGTGCCAGCTACGTGTGTTGAATGACCCCCAGTGCCATATGAATAAGTTCCTGCCGACGTTCCCTTGACTGCGGGGTTATGTTGAAACCAATTGTATTGGACAGTTCGAGTTCCGCCAGTGCCGTCGGCATTTCTAGCATACTCTGGGTGATTCCAAACAATACCATTTTCGTCGCAAATAACAACATCAACGTTGCGTCCAATTTGTGAAAGAGTAATAGTTCCTGTTTGGCTCGGTGTACCGGTACTAGTTCCTTCGTAACCAGTACCACCCCATCCTGTTCGTTGTTGACCTTCTGTGCATCTTAGCAATGCCCAGTTTTTCATAGTGTTGCTTGTTGAACCTGATTTGTCCCAACCGCTGCTAGTTTGTTGTATATTGCTAGTAACATCTATACTATTTTCAAACTGTTCGTCTGATGTTACAATCTCTTCTTCCTCGTAATTGAGACCTGGCTTAATACCTAAAATATGAGGAGCTAGTTCAACACTTATAATTCTAGGATCTTTGGCTAGTTCTAGTGCTTCCCATTCTGCTAAAAGATAATGAGTATTTCTGCTCATTGGTTTTCGATGAACACAGTGAACAGCACGATCTAATTCAACAGTTGGAGGACTCTTTCCTTGACTTTCAATTTCGTCATAGATTACATCAAGGTCTGCAAAGTCCTTAACCGTAACAATATATTCTTGCTTGCGAATGTAATCTACTATAGACATAATATTAAGCCTCTAATTGCACTAGTGTACATGTAATTGAAATATTAGCAGTTGAACCTGATTTGTTTGTAACTGCACAGGCAATATTTGTTGTCACTGGACTTTCGTTGTTCCAACCAAATACACCTGGACTCATTAAAATAGTCTGCGACCCTGTGGTAACTATTTCTGCAATTACACCTGCTCCCGGTGCAGGGTCAACTCCTTCTGCTCTGCTAGCATCTGCTGTTCTTGCAGCAGCCGAAACGTACAATCTAATCCAGGCAGCATGAGTACTTTCAATTTTAAGTAAAGAATATGTTTTAAATCCTGTAATTGATACACTGGCAGTGGCAGCATCGGCTATGTTTCCAGTTGAACCAGATGCTGTAGTCCTTGCAATATACCCAGGTGCATTAGTCCATGATAGTGAACCTGCACCGTCTGTGCTTAGAACTTGACCAGCTGTACCTAAAGATGCAGGCCATCCTGAACCATCTATGTACACCCTTCCGTTGGCATTGGCAGTTAAGAATAAATTAGCATTTGAATTAACTGTGCTTAGACCAGACTGAGAAAGTCTTACATCGCCGATGTCAATAGTATTGTTTGTTGGAACAACAATATTAGTTGATGTTAGAGCTGCTAATTGATCAATTCTAAATCGTCCATCTGGTTTAATTTCTGCTCTTAATTTTACTCCACTTAAACCAGCAGTAATCCCGTCGTGAACAAAAAACTCCATTTTACCTGGTATGATGCCAGTACTTACTGCACCGTCAACTTTGACAGATATGTTTCCAGCAGGAAAACGTTGAGTCCCGTCCCACCCAGTAAATGCAATATCTGCTATGTCATCGCCTGATAAAACAGCAGTTGGCGAAGTTCCAGTTCCTCTCGATCTAAAAAAGTTTAAGTTAACTGCATCTGGAGTGCTATGATGTTGAGCAAATACAAGTCCAGCAGTTGCAGATCCAGAATATGTATTTCTAACTATATAAACATTACCGTCTATTCCTTCTGAATTACTACCAAATGAAGTAAATGATGTTGGACTAATATTAAATTCACCAGTTTTTTGTATATTTCCAGACGAATTAATTTCTAAAGAACCTTGTAAAAAGATATGACCCGAACCTGCTGCATCGAGATATAGATGGGAGTTAGAATTAACAGTACTTAAACCAGCCTGAGAAAGTTGCACGTCACCAATTTGAAACAAATTACTAGTTGGCATAGAAACTATATTTGAAGATAGGCCTGCTAATTGATCAATTCTAAATCGTCCATCTGGTTTAATTTCTGCTCTTAATTTTACTCCACTTAA
>JACCDO011005519.1_pt1 | contig 12667 bp, 8 predicted proteins | sample 7446101 | NCBI WGS metagenome assembly JACCDO01 (sample SAMN15323440, study PRJNA562643) | freshwater metagenome | isolation source: river surface water | place: USA:Blue River Watershed | collected 2017-08-16
ATAAGGAATCCTTTAAAGTTTTAATTAATTTTGTCATTATCATTTGATTCGGGTCAGTTTGTCTTATATAAATTTCATTAAATTTAGTAAGTAAAAATATAAAAATTTGTATAACATTCAAAACAGTATTTCCTGAACCTTCTTTAAAATATTTATCCAATAATAAGTGTTGAATAAAGGGATTCTCTAAAATATTTTTGTTATTATCATTCGAATGAATGATTTTTTCAATATATTCATTCAACAATCTAGAAGAATTTGATTCATTTAAGGGTTCTATCTTTAAGTTTGTATTTAAAGACATAATTATTAATTTTAACAAAGAAAAAAATTAATCAATTTTACGTCTTTTCTTTTAATATATAACGTAAATCATCATAAAAAATGAATCTTTTTTTCATTCTCCTTTTTCTTTCATCCTTCATATGAAAAAAGAAGTAAAAGAAAGAATGTATGAACGTATCCACGAATCCTGGAAGCCTCTCTTTGAGAAGTGGACTCCTAAGATTGAAGAGATTATGAGTACTGTCGACGCTTTTCCTGGACCCATCTATCCTTCCCGTGAGAATATCTTTCGGGTCTTCGAAATGTCAGTCCATGATATTCAAATCGTCATCTGTGGTCAAGATGTCTATCATCAACCCGGTCAGGCGAATGGTCTTGCCTTCTCCGTAAATAAAGGTGTCAAAATACCACCTTCCCTTCGTAATATCTATAAAGAACTCCAAGATGAATATCCTGAACGAAATTATACATTCTCTCATGGAGATCTATCCAAATGGTCGAATGACCAAAAGATCTTTCTTATGAATGCTGCCTTAACTGTTCAAGAGAGTTCACCTGGAGTCTTTATGAAACATTGGGAACCTTTTACGGATGATGTCATCCGATTTATTAAATCCCATAATATACAATGTCTATTCTTACTTTGGGGAAACTTCGCTATTGGTAAAAAATCAATTATTGAAGATAATGAGAGAACCGTGGAATGCGCTCATCCTTCACCCTTAAGTGCTTCCAGAGGATTCTTTGGAAGCAACTGTTTTAAAAAAATTGAAGAGAAACTTGGAAAATCCATCGATTGGTCTATCGAGTAATTTTAATTTACTTTATTTTAATTTATTTATAATTTAACATAATTGGAATGCATCAGGTGAACAGACGACACGAGGATTATTCTTTAATATATCCATACCAGAAACATCATCTTTATATAATCCTGATATGTCACCCGTAGGATATACACATCCCTGTAAACCTTTAGGTAAAGATTCATATGCACATGATATCTTCTTCTCTTTTGTTATCATACATTTATCAAGAGGATATCCAGAGAAATCTTTATTTAAAATAGTTGTAGAATCTTCTTTACTGGAACAGAGTTTATATTTATCGGGTTTACAATAATATTGTCTTCTCATCTTCTCATCGACATTCTTATCATTTCCTAAATACATACATTTTTCAATATGGAAGATACCTTTCTTGGCAATTCGATTCTCTTTTAATAGATCTGATTTACCATAAATATGATTTATATTAACATTATAAGAGAATTTTTGTTGACCTTTTTCTTTTAAGACCAATGGAATTGCTACTGAACTTGTTCTTAAAATCAATCTTAATTTTGTTTCATCTCGATATAATATATCTATATCATCTCTCTCTATTACTTTAACTGATTCACTTGTTGGTAAATTTAAAGTCAATGGTTTTTCATAAATTTTTGTGGGAATATCTACATAATATTTACTATTTTCACTAAAAAGAATCTCCATCACAAGTGGAACAATATTCTTCTGAGAATCTAAATTTTCATTTTTCAAAATGATATAACTCCATATATTATTATTTGAATTTTTCATTTTAAAATGGAATAATTTATTACATTCTACAAGAGGGACCTGTATAGGTGTAGAATTTTCGATCTTCATATCATCTTTTTTACTTTGTGTTGTTAAATAATAAGAGACAAAATTCTTTAATCCAGAGACACATTTATAATCAGGATATCCTTGATATGCTGGATTTCCAATTATTTGAATATTTGCATCAATATTATTCGGTATACTTTCTTTTTTTTGATTTTTAAAATTTTCCATATCAACGGGTTGATGTTGACGATATAAATAATAAAGAAGAAGTAGAATCACCAAAATAATACATCCATACATAAAAATCTTCTCCCTCTTTTCTTTTCCAAATTTAAAAAAATTCGATTTCATTCTTCTATTTTTATATCATTTTTTTATATTGGATTTAATATAAAAAAATTAGTTTAAAGAATGAGTTTAAGGATATAAAAAAAAAATCAGATTGAAAAAGATAGAGTACTTATAGAATGATTACAGAAGAATCCCCGAAAATTCAAGCATTTAAAGATTTACCGATACCATTAAAACCGCATCAACTCGCATCTATACATCGAACATTAGAATTAGAGAGAGAAGAAAAAGATGAACGATTTTTAGTATTAGCAGATTTACCTGGTGCTGGTAAAACGAATGTTGTATTAGGACATATATATGCTATAAAATTAAAATTATTAAAAGAGAATCCTTATTTGGATAAAGATGAAGAAGAGAGAAATCCAACACTGATTGTTGTACCTCAAAATATCATCTCTCAATGGATTGATTCCATGAATCAATATTTTAAAAAGAAATTAAAATTCAAAAAATTAATTCATTATGAAGATATGATAGCTCTTTATAAAAATACGAAGATGTTATATCAATATGATATTATATTATCCACACCTCTTCAATATAATATGATCTGTACAACTTTACAAGATAAAGACATACAATGGGAACGAATTATTTTTGATGAGATAGATACGATATCATCGATGATTCAAAATAAGATTAAATGTAAAAATGTTTGGTTTGTGTCAGCTTCTTTTAAAAATGACAGAATCGGAACTTATTATTCAACTATCAATGAAAAAGAGGTAGAGAGAGTAAGTGTACAATGTGAAGAGGCATTTATTCGTTCATCTTTTCCATTAGAAGAGCCTGATTCAACAAGATATGTATCGATAAATAAATATGTAGATGAGACATTGGTATCTTTGGTGAATGATGAGGAATTAAAAGGAATGAATGCGATGGATTATACAAAGATGAAGAATGAGTATTTTAAGAAGATTCCTTACAATGATGAAGGAGCTGTAGAATTAGTAGTGGAAGAGAATCGTAATGAACTTGAATTTATCAGAATGAGAATAGAAGATATGAAGAAGGAGATGGTGAGATTAAAGAAGGATATTGATGAAGATGGTTTAGATATCAATGAAGAGGAGGAAGGGTGTGATGACCAGGATCCTCGTATACAGATGTATAAAGAATATACAACTCGTATTAAAAATGATGAGAAGAAAGTGAAGGAAGTGGAGAAGAAGAAGGATTTAATACGTAATAAAGTATCAAAGAACCGTATATGTATGGTATGTTATCAGGATATTGAAAATAAGAAGGTAAATGAGGAGTATATGAAAGAGATTTTCCGTACAGAATGTTGTAAGACGGATTATTGTATAGATTGTATTCATTATTTATTTGATGTAGAGAAGAGAAGAATTGAGATGAAGAAAAAAGAGGAAGAATTAAAAAGACGAAGAGAAGAGAGAGAGAAGAAGAGACAAGGTCTCATAACTGAAGAGAATTTAACTCTTCCCCCTCCTCCTCCATCTGAAGAAAAAAAAGAAGAGTTGAAAGAAACTTTAGTTACGAACGATGTAGAAAAAGAGCGAGATTATAAAAAAGATTTTGAGGAGATAGAGATTGAATGTAAAAAGTGTGATAAGAAGATGAAATATGACATTTGTAAGAGAATGAGAATGTTAAAGAGAAGAGGAAAAGAGGAGAAGAGGAAGGACCGTACAACCAAGTTAGAGAGAGTTGAGACGATCTTTAAGATGAATCAACAGAATTCAGAAAAGAAGAAATATATTATCTTTTCGGATTATTATAATACATTCCGATTTATTAAGGATCTATTAAATAAGATGGAGATTAAATTTTTGGAATTAGATGGAGGAAGTATAGAGACGATAGATAAGGCGGTAAAGGAGTATCGAGAAGGTGAGAGTCAAGTATTATTGAGTAATAGTACATTCTTTGGATGTGGATTAAATATGGAATTCACAACAGATATTATTTTTATGCATAAGATGGAAGCAACAATAGAGAAACAGGTAATTGGAAGAGCTCAACGCCCAGGTAGAACCAATAGACTTAAAGTTCATTATCTCTATTATGATAATGAAGAGAATGGTAAAGAAATAGTATATGAGAGTCATACAGATTTTTATTTAGATGATGAGATACATGCGATTGCGATTGAAGATTTGGAATTATGAAAGATTAAACCACATAAACACAAAAAGTGTTACTCATAAAAAGTAGTGGATAAATCAGATCGGGGTATTTATGCTAAACAAAAAAAATAACATGGTATTTGATCTATCATTTTTTATCAATTTAGCTTTTACGTTCTACAATAAATATAGAACGTATCTATCCTGTTTTTTTACAATCATACTGAATAAGGGAGTCCAATATATAATGTTCAAAGAATGGATTTTTTGGATATTGTAATTCATAGAGTTTGTCCATAAATTCTTTCTTTCCATCTACAAATTTTACGTCAGTATATGACCATATATACCAATTTCTATGATTTGGGTTCAAAAGTTGATAACCAAGAAAAGGTGTTGTTGGAATAAAACGAGAATGATTATATAATGATTGATATTTTAAACGAATCTGTTCAATATCTTTTTTTTCAAGGGTACATGAGAGTTTTTCAGTTGGAAAATAATGAATTTTATCAAAGATAATCTTTTTAGTTGTGGGAGTTGAGAAGAGAGAATGAATTTGAGGTGATAATTGAATCTTACTAGCTATTAACATCTGATCATAAAAGAGAGTTTGATGATGGTGTAAATTTACTGTATTATATTTTGATGTATTTTTGATAAATGTATGAATCGCTCGTATGGGAGTAAACATTTTAGTTAATAAAAATAATAAATAAATTATTTTGAATATTTAATCGAAAAAAAATTATAATAAATGATTCATTATAAAATAATAAATCCTATAATTAGAGATATTAAAATGAAAATAAAAAAAAAAGAACAAAAAAAAAAAATAATAAAAATACAATCCACAAAAAATATTAATAATAATATTAAAAATAATCAATTAAATAGTATTTTTATAAATTCACCTGAAAAACTTAAAGACTCATATAATATAATTATAGAGAATGATGATTATTTAAAATATGTAAATAATTATGAAAAAAATGGTGGTATTACTAAATGTGTAAAAGAAAATTTAAATTTTTATTTTAAAGAAAAACAATATATATATCCTTATCCTAATTCAAATATTCAATTTGTAACTTATATTAATAATTCTCTAAAACATAAAGATTATGGAGATTTAGCTAAATTACAAGCTATATTAACAAAATATATTTCTTTTAATTTCTCTTTTAAAGTTATTTCTTATATAACAAAAAACAAGAATAAAAATATTAAAGATAGTGATATACTAAAATATATTTTATATGCTAATAATTCATTAAAAATATTAAATATATTTAAACCTAATCCGAAACAATGTGATTCATTTAATTTTATGTCAGAAATAATTATAAAACATATTTTACCACAAATACAAATAATTTTTAAAAAAAATAAAACTGATCCAAATATTGATATTAATATGAATGAAATTAAATTTATAGATATAGGATGTGATTTTTTAAATTTTTCATATGATATTTATAAAAAATTAAATATATCTAAAAATAATTTTTATGGTTTATATTCTACTAAAAATAAATTATTCAAAAATTTAAATAATAATATCGAATTAAATAATTTTAAAAAAATTGTAAATGTTTCAAAATTACCTTTCGAAGATAATTTTTTTGATTTTGTATTTATTCATAGTTTTTTACAAAAAATTTTTGATATTGAATCTTTTCTAAAAGAATTAAAAAGAATTATAAAACCAAATGGATTTATTTTAATGTTTTGCGTCATGGGATTAGATAAAAATGATAGTTTATTATGTGATATATCAAATACTTTAAATAATGTTTTTATAAAAAATAAAAATATTGAAGAATATATAAAAAATCCTGAATATATGAGATATTTTAATTATATACAATGGGATTTTATAATGAAAAAATTTAATTTTAAATATGCTAAACAAAGTATTTTATATTCAAAATCAAAAGAATCAATAACACTAAATAATTCATTAAATTATAGTATTTATAAAAATATTAAAAATTAATTATAATTATTTTTAGGATTTCTTACGAGATTATATGGACGACATAAATCTTCATATAATTTTTGATTTCTTTTTTTTTTTCTGAAAAAAGTTTCTCTTTCTCTTTTCTCATATATTTGAAGTTTTATATCTCTTCTTCCTGTAGCTTTTATAAAATAATAATTATCTTTTTGATTACTTAAATGTCTATTGATACATAAACTATTTTTAAATCTTTGAGGTACTATAATATCTAAACTTTCAATATAAATAATTAATTCATTTAATAAATTAAACATTTTATTATGAGGGAATTTAGGATTTTCTGTTATATCTTCATTATTTTTTAAATTATTTAAATATTGTAAATGAAATATTTCATATATTTTTTTAGAAAAAGGAGTATTTGATTTTAATTTTCGTATTTCTTGATAAAATTTCATAAGATCTATTTTAGATGTTTTATATTTTTTATAATTTTGACCAATTAAATATCTTTCATCTCCTATATATCGATTACCCTCTATATTCATACGAATACCAAATTCTGACATTTCATCCCATGTTAATTTTTTTAATTTATTTTTATAACTAAATAACATTAAAATATCTGTATAAAATTGTCTAATATTATCATCATTTTGTAATGAATTTTTAATTATAAAATTTAATAATCCATATATTAAACCAAAAAAACCAAGTTTTATATATAATTCTATTTTTTTGTTTTGATTCAAATAATAATTTAACATATAATTATTTGTAAAATATTCATCATATCCATAACCAAATACATTCATCATACATTTTCTTTTATATTTTTGTCTACCTGTTTCATTATTTCTAAACCACAAATCCATTGAATTTTTAAAAAAATCTATAAATAAATTATAAGGATAATAAATATTATATTGATAAATAAAATGATTTACTATAGGCCAAAAATTCAAAGATTCTTCATTATTTTCATAACAGTCTAGATGTGTATAAAAAGTATTTCCTTCTCTTCCTTCATATCCTAATTGTATACTTTCATCATATAAATATTTTTTAATAATTAATTTTCTATTATAACTTATTTTTCTATCAATATCTAAAACAAGTACTCTTGGAAAATAATGTTTTATATTTGAATTATTTATATTTGTAGCTTGTAATTCATCATTATTATCTTTATCCAAAATTAATGGAAGTAAACGCATAAACATTCCAAAACTATCATAATGATGTAATCTATTATTACTTAAAGGAGCATAAAAATATTCAAATAGCTCTATTAAAGATAAATTATTATTTTCTTTTAAAATAGGTAAATTTAAAATTTCAATTATATCGTCTTTTACTGATCTTTCATAATAAATTCTTATTTTCCATATTCCTATGCCAAAATAACGAGTATTCATTAATCTTATTATTTCATTTATTCTTTCTTTTAGTCCATTTTTATAAACTAAAAATTCTGGACTTGAAGAATTATATCCTTTTTTTCTATAAAAGGACATACTAAATATACCATTAAATGGTACTTCTATTTCTTTTTTTAAAATATTCCATTCTAATTCCCATTCACCTATCATTTGAACATAATGTTTGGAATTTTGTAATAAATATAAATTCATACTTTCTAACATTTGTTGTTCCTGTAAATTTTGTACAGATAATAGATTTTGTGGTTGTTCTTGTCTAACTTCTGGATTTTTTTTAAATAAATTATGAACATTTATTTTTCTTGACATTTTAATCTATTATATAAAAATAATAAATATTATTTTTATTGAATAAATAATTATAATAAACGATTCATCACTTCAATATTTTCGATATTGAATAACATTGTACATTTATATTTGAGAATAATAATCTCCTTTTTTTTTGTTAAACATTTCATACGGAAAACTTCTTCAGAACCTAAAAATCCTGACCATTGATAAAGATTAGAAGATTCAACTTCAATCTGTATATTTTTTTCATCACAGAATTCTTTTAATTTTTGATATAAAAGATAATTCTCTTCATCTTTTTGTTCATTCATCTTATGTAAACTCTCTTCTACACCATTCTCCAATTCTCTTCTTTGTAGATCACCTAACATAAAAAGACGTTTTTGTATCTGATTCTTCATTTTAGCTATTAAATGATGAATTTGAAGATGAATTTCAAGAGTTTTGTGATAAAGATCATCCATCTGTTTTTGAACATGATTTCTTGTATCAAAGATTTGAAGTTTTAAACTTGAAAAATATTGATAGATATCTTGAAAAGAATCATATACTTCATGAAAATCTTCCATCTCTCTCTCTACTTTATGTTCAATCACATATTTTAAAACTTCTTTTGCAAATAAGATAGACCATATAATAGATCCACCATCAAAACCAGCATTTGGTATATATAATATCATCTGATGTTCATTTAATCGTTCAATATCAAATCTTTTTTTACCTACAATTCCTGAACTTAAAGAGATGAAGATTCCAACTGGAAAACCTGTCTTTACTAAATCTCGTCGAAATTTATCCAATTCTTGTTTATTGACAACAGATGTATAAAATTTAGATTCAATTAAAAACATCACACCATTGTGGCATTTCATATGATAATCAGATTCAGCTGTCTTTTTACTAGTATTTACAATGGTATCATCTGGAAAGTAGTGTTCAATCACACGTTCAACTAAATTTTCACCCATAGCACCTTTAAAACTGGATTTATTTGAGAATTCAGTAAATTTTTCAATCGTTGTTTTGACTCGATCTAAATTTTCAGAGACACGTGTATTCATCACACTTAAATTTAATTCATTTTTATGATCTAATTCTGTTAACTTTTTTTCTAGACTATCTTGAATGGGTTTGAGGAAAGAATCGGATTGAATGGTCGTCTGTGTCATTCCTTGAACTAAGTGTCCTAATCTCAAGAATTGATTGCATATTTTATTTCTATCTTCTTTGGGAATCTGAAGTATCCATGGATTCAATTCAATATCCACCTCTATATCCATTTTGAAAACTTCTTTCTTTTTAATCTCCTCTTCTTCTTTATCAGAATCTACAATAACCTCTTCAACTTCTTCTGTTTTTTGCATACTTTCTAGAATCGTGGATTGAAAAGGATCTTTTTGTACAAGATTCTTTGCAAGTGGACCAAAAAAAGATGAATCATCTATCAAAATATTTTTTTTTTTCATTGAACCTCCATTTTTTTTATTCGTTTTAACCTCCATCCTATGTATATATATTCTTTATTATCTTTTTTTTTATATTTAATCTTAAAAAGAGAATGAATCTATATATACCCCCCTTATCTTTAATCTATAAAAAATAAAGTATTACCATGTCAGTAATATGTATAATTATTACAATAATAAAATATGGTAATAATTATGGTAATAAGAAAAATAGTGAATAATTTTATGAAAAAGTAGTTTCTAAGAAAGTTTGATAGTGATAGAGAAGAAAAGGAAGAGATTGATCAGGAATATGTTTAATTATATATTTATGGTATTTAATAATAGAAAATGAAGAAGAATTCATAGAGAGAATATGGGGATGTACAATTATTTCTTTATTTTGATTAATCGAAAAATAAAATTTATCAAAACATTTGTGTAAATTTGCACTTAAAAGAATACCATTAAAAGAATTATATTTTTCATGAACATTCGATAAGGAAAAAGGTTTGATATGTGCGACTTCACATTCATCCATATGAACATGTGTGATGGAACATTGGTAAGAATATCTTTTTTTAACCATCTCTTTAAATTGAAAATCTTTTCTTTTTTCTTTAAGTTCAAAATCAATTTTTTCAAAATGAGAATTTTGATGATCTTTAAGGAATAGGATCCATGTAAAATAGAATTCATCGATAGAAACATCTTTTGTAATACGATGAATTAAATCTTCAATTGATAATTTATCGATATTATCTTCAATAAAAGAATATATCTGTTGTTGAGTGAACATGATGTAGAATATCTAATTTACTTTATATGAAATTTTTTAAGTATCATAAAACGTAAATGATTTAAAGAATGAACGTAAATTTAGTAGAATGAAAAAAAAAATGATTTTGTATTGAATAAGTTATATAAAGAAGATCATAGAATGTAAATAAGTAGTAAAAATGAATATATCTTTTGAAGATTTTGAGATAAGTTATGAAGCTTATCAAGGATTTGAGGATATAGAGAAGAAGAATAAATTTAAGATATTAATTTCGAATACATTAAAAGACTATGAAGGAATCACATATGTCTTTGATTTATTTAAAAATATTGAAGAGATAAGAGGATTTAAAAGGTTTATTGAGAACTTGTATGATGAGAAAGGATATAAGAAAGAAGAGATGATTTATTTATATTGTATGACACAATATCGTGGAATAGTTAAGTTTATATTAGATTTATATGAAAAAGAAGAAGAGGAAGAGAAGAATGAATTTGAATGGAAAGAGAATCAACTGGAGGGTATTGAGAATGCGATAGCTTGTGATTTTGCTTCAGGAATTCATTCACAAGCAACTGGAACAGGAAAAAGTTTAATGGCATTACATATAATGCAAAAATACCATGAAAAATATCCAACAAACTCTATGATGTGGTTATGTGAAAGGAAAGATATTCCGGATAAGTTATTTTTTAGTAAGAAAAAAAATGAGGATGGTACAATAGAATCAGTTAAAAATACGGAAAATTATCGTAAATGGAGAGACTATGGTATTATTGATATGTATCAATTTGAGATCATTAATTTAGTGACAGAAAAACCGATGAATTGGGTAAAGTTATTAAATAAAGAGACAGATAAACCTAAATTTATTATAGTAAATCGGGCATTTTTAACAACAAATTCGAATGATAAGAAATATAAATTTAAGTATGAAGAAGTGAATTATGAGGTAGCACCGAAGTTGATAGTTCATGATGAGTGTCATTCAACTGCGGCTCCTCGAACATATGAATTACTTTTGCATATGAAAGAGAAATGGAGTTCAAAAATACAGGGTTTATCTGCGACACCTTACAGAGAGGGATTAACAAAGACGAAGATAAGTATTGAATTAAAGGAAGAGAATAAAGAAAAATGGGAGACGATGAATAATATCAATCGTTTAATCAATGTATATCCTCATCCGGAAAATGAGAATCAGATTCATCTATTATCTCAATGTGATTTAAAGAGAGCAATTGAAGAAGAATTTATTTTAGAACCAGTATTTCATTGGTTTTATATTGATGAATATGGAAAAAAAGGTAAATCTAAATTTTCGAATGATGAATTTGAATCGATGATAGCGGCCTTAATAAATATGATTGAAAAGTGTCCTTACAAGAAGGTGTTGATATGGTGTAAATATGTATCTATTGCAGAGAGTATGTATACGAAATTTGAGGATTCAAAGAATATTTATCCGGAATTGAAGGATATGGAGACATATTTATATCATTCGAATGTGGATAGTAGTTTTAAAGATGACTATGATAATTTTTACAAGGCTACAACAAATAGTATAATGTTTTGTGCGAATATGTTTAGAGAGGGTTCGGATATACCGAATCTTTCTGGGGCATTATTTTTGGACAAAGTAAAAGAGAGGGGTGAGATACCTTTTATACAGTCAGTAGGACGAGTATTAAGGAAAGATCCCGAAGGATTAAAAACACATGGTCATATTCTTGATTGTTGTGTAAAACCGAAAGTATCAGAAAAAGAAGAGGATAAAGAGAAGGCACTTCAAAAAATGAATCGAACCAAGATAGGTAGTATTATGAATAAAATGATTAAATATTATCTAAAATTATATGAATTAACCGCGATAGATAAGACGAGTAGTGAGAACACATTTGAAATATCGAAGATGAGGGTGAAGAAGTATATGGAGATCATGAATAATTTTGAACCAGAACCGGAGACAAATTTAATTCATTTACATTTAAAGAATAAGAAAAAAGTTACAATTGATATGAAAGAGTTAGAACTTCATTCGATGGATTGGAGAACACTCACAAATCAATTTGAGAAAGTATGGGAACGATATTTTAATTTTAATGATATTGAAGATTTTATGAAATTAAAATTTTTAATTGAAAAGAAGAAGATTGAGACGATTGAAGAGTACAAAAAATATTGTATTTTAAATCCAGAGAGTAATTTTCCGAAAGATCCCAAATCAAAATATAGTAGATTTTGGAAAGGATGGTATGACTTTTTATCGATTGACACATCAAAATATCCGACATCAAAAGAGATTTGGATAAAGAAATGTGAAGAGTTAGAAATCACAAATATGGAAGAATATATGATTCACTATCGAAAATATAATCTTCCACCTTATCCAGAACAATTTTATTCTAATTTTATGAGTAT
>JACCDO011326003.1_pt1 | contig 12667 bp, 17 predicted proteins | sample 7446101 | NCBI WGS metagenome assembly JACCDO01 (sample SAMN15323440, study PRJNA562643) | freshwater metagenome | isolation source: river surface water | place: USA:Blue River Watershed | collected 2017-08-16
ATAAGACAACCTACATTATCAGCAACAAATACAGGAGTGACAACAACAAATGCGGCTTCCTTATATATTGAAGGGGGACCTATACAAGGAACAAATCAAACAATAACCAATAATTATGCATTATGGTCTATTGGATCTGTAAGAATAGATAATATGTTAGTATTTACATCTATGAATAATCCAGGAAATTCTACATCATCAAACCGATTTCGTTTTTATATTGATACTACAGATAATTTATTAAAATCTATTAATAACAGCGGCATAATAACTACATATCAACCAATTAATACAAAGGGAGATTTAATTTCACATAATGGAACAACTCAGACTAGAATTCCAGTTGGTGCGGATAATGTGGTATTAACAGCAGATAGTGCAACAAGTTCCGGTATATCGTGGAAGAGTTTATCTAGTGTTCTTATTATTAATTATTTTAGTTATATCAGGGATGAAAAAGCAAGTGGAACACATGGTGGAACATTTACATCAGGTTCTTGGATAACAAGAACTTTAAATACTATAACAACAGATTCCGGAAGTGGAGTCACATTATCGAGTAATAGGATAACTCTAGCTACTCCCGGAACCTATATAGTTGAAGCACGTGCCCCGGCAAGTAATGTTAATTCACATCAAATAAGACTAACTAATAATACTAATATATTATCGCCATTTGTTGTTATATATGGAAATACAGATCAAATACATTCTGGTACTGATGTATCTTATTCAATGTTTAAATATAAAATAATAACAACTGCTACTACTTCTTATATATTAGAACATAGATGTGATACAACACAAACTACAACGGGGTATGGTGTTGCAGCAGGTTTTGGTGTTAATGAAATATATAGTACTATAATAATAACTCAAATATCTTAGATTATATTATATTAATAAGTAATATACAATGGAGGAGTCTTAAATAATACATTAATAATAATACATTTATTATTATTAATAGAATATATATATTGTATGTTTTTTAATTTAACTTACACGAGTTACTTCAACAGCAGCAGCACCTTGAGTTACATTAGTAAATCGTAAAAGAAAGTTACCAGAGCCAGAACCATCTGCACTTGCTAAAACGACTGCATAACCAACCAAAGTCATACCAGTTCCACCGGCAATAGTAACATTATTACCGGATGATGCACCTAAATTAACAACTGATAGCTGAAATGAATCGCCAACTACTGCTCTTGGAAATAAATTTAATAGAGCTGCTGCAGTTGGTAAAGTTAATGTAATTGCTGCAGCTGGAGTAGATTTAATTACTCCAGATAAAACTTGTGTAGTAGTTAATGTCGCTGAAGTATTAGATACAGCTACTGGTGCTGGAACAGTAGAAACAACAGGACCACTAGTATTTCCCAATTTAATTGGTCTATTGACAAGTAATTTTCCAAATGTAGCTGTTAATAAAGAGGCTTTTGACATTTACTATACATTTTTAAAAAAAATTTTATTAATAAAAATAAATGATGTCAAGTAATGTTGAAATAAATTATAGAAAATTAAAACAACAAGTAATCGAATTAGATAAATGTAAAAAAAATAACATTAATATAGATGAAAGTATTCTAAAATTTAAATATAACTATTTATATATGAAGTGTCCTAAATTATTTGATTTTATAGTAAAGTCAAACTCAATAGGGAAACCAGTAGATTTAAATATTATATTTGAAATGCTATATAGTGCAGAAATGATAAAAAAAAATATAGTGTCAAAGAAAGAAATGGATGAGATAATCGGATTTCGTATGGCAGATAAATGTTTTCAAGGAGACCTAACTAATGAAACTAGTTATCAAGAAGGATTACATAATGCAAATGAAAAGTTCAAAGAATTACAAAAGAAATCTGTAATGTGATTATTACAGATTTCTTCATTTTGTATTTTGTATTTTTTTATTTTTTTTTGTATTTTTTGTTTTTTTGTTTTTTTTGTTTTTTATAAATCTCTTAGTAGCATTTTCTTTATAATTGGGTGTTTGCAGTTAATATAATCTTTATATTTTTCGATGCAAGTGGTAGATAAATTATGATGTTTGTTTGTTATTATTATATTCCATAATTTATACACCAAAATCAATTGTGCATCTTTATAATTTATATTTTGCATAATAATATCAATATCATCATCATATAATTCAAACTTTTCCTTGTTAAAATTATCATTTTGAATAAGTTGATTTACCTCATTTATATCTTTTGAATTTAAAACCGCATTTTTTAAATCGTGTTTTAAAGTTGCTGGGAGAAAATCATTTAATATATTATTTGTTCTATTAACAACACCATCAATTCCTATAATTCTTTTCAAATTCTTTTCTACATTTTTTATTCGTAGAAAATTCTTTGGAACATATCCATCAATACCATGAACTTCTTTATTTATTTTATAGATAATACTATCTTTAATTGCTTTTGAAATATGTGGAGAAGTTTGACTTATACAAATATCCCAGAAGTATTGAAATACATTATACTTAAAGATACCAGATTCATCATGTGTCATCCTTTTATTTTTAAAAATCTTGACATATTTTACATAATTCGTGGATAATTCTTTGTATATATATTCAGTATATTCTATACTGATGGGATAATACATAAAAGCATAATATATAGGGATAATACTCCAATATTTTGGATTATTAATTATTTCTTTTGGGATAATACATGATTCATATAATCTTTCATCATAGAAATTTATATAATTCATATAAGTTTCAAAAAAATCACTTGTGTTTATTAATGAAGGATTTTCTGTTAATAACTTATTCATATCTATATATTTAAGCATATATTTAATCCCTACATTATTAAGAATACCATCAAATTGTGATAAACTCTTGATGTGTTGAGATTCAAATGCATAATTTATATATTCATCTGTAGGATTATAGTATTTTAATACATAATCCATATTCAATATACCAAAGAATAAAGAACAATCAATAATCTCAATCGGGATGAGTTTATGTTTATATAACAATTCCTCGTCAAAATCAATATATTCATAAAAACTATACCAAATATCATCCGATACTGTAGATGACATACATAAAAGTTCAGTAATGTCAAAATCTTCAATATATGAAAGAAACTCGTCAATATTACTATTTTTCATATCTGCTAATAATTCTAAACTCATTTCTGGTTTGGAATAACTAATATCTTCATAAAAGTTGTAATTTGGTTCAACTTCATCGCTATAAAAAGCATTGATGACAACAGATGGAAAGTAATAAACGCTTTGAGACATTTTGTTATTTTATAAAGTTCAATCTTTTTTTTTCAATTTTGTTAATCTTAATAGTATAAAAAAAATATAGATGAAATTTTTATTCAAATAATATATGAAAATAGATAATTCATTAATCGATGATTTAAGAGTTGAGCGGCAAATATATATAAATAAGGGATTAATTAATCAAGAAATAAAAAATTGTATAGAACAAATAAAAATAGTAAATAAATTTGGTAAAAGGGAATTAATTTATACATTTCCAAGTGTATTAAATATTGATAGTCATATGAAAATAATTATTAAAGAACTAAAGTTAAAAAATTTAAAAATAAAAAAGGTATCAATTAATAAATTATTTGTACAGTGGTAAAAAAATTGAAATAAAAAGATTATATATAAATAATTGAAAATGGATATTGATGATATATTTAATTATTTAAAAATAATGAATGATATTGATAATGGGCACAGTAGTGATGTAGATTTGCCCAAATATAATATATGTTGTGATAATCCTGATATTATAAAATCACATGAACACATTGTATGTACAAATTGTGGTATTACATCTACAGACATAATAATAGTAGAAGATACAATAAATAAGATGGGAAATAATGAAAAAACTAATATTATTGGTAATTCATTTATAACTAATAAAAAATTAAATAAAATAAATAATTATATTAATAAAGATAATTATAAAAAATATTATAATAAAATTATTTTTTATAAAATAAAAGATTTTTTGTCAAAGAAATTTTCTAATACATTTCCAGATTCTATTATAGAAGAAACCCTATATAATTTTAAAGTATATAATGAAACATTAAAAGATAATGGAAAAAAAAAAATTGTAAGAAGAAATAATAGAATAGGAATTATAGGGGCTTGTTTATATTATGCATGTAAAAAAGAAAATTTAAATAGAACATCTAAAGAGATAGCAGATTCTCTTGGAATATGTTTGAAACGACTTAATACTTTAATAAAAAAATATCTAGAACATATAAATCAAAATACCACCAATATTACTAATCCCAAGGATTTTTTTAATAGATTCTATAGTAAATTAGAAATAAATAACTATAAATTAATTGTTATAAGTAATAAAATTATAGATGCTATACAATATTTAAATATAATTATATTAGCGAATCCAGTTAGTATAGCAAGTGGCGTAATATATTTTGTATTATCAGAGTTAGATTATAATATGACGGAATACATATATAAAATAAGTAATACATCATTTCAGTCTATTTTAACTATAAAAAAAATATATAAATTAATATACTCTCATAGACAAGAAATTTATAATGTTATTTATAGTAATAAGTAAATAACAATATACATTATTTTTAATAATCTTGTGATAGATTATATGGTGTAGTATCCTCCAAAACGGGAGTTTCAATATATGTAGATGGTTCTCCAGATTCTATACTTTGAGTTGGTTTCCATGACATCCCCGACATAACATTCTGTGGATGAGACCTAATTTCAATTGTTCCAGCAGCAGTTGCACTAGGATCATTCTCATCTAATTGTTGAGGATATGCTGCAGCGATATTTGGATTAACTACAAATGTTTCTTTATTAGTAAATCTATTAATTGCAAACCAGAACCCTCCAGAAACACCCACTAATACAATAATCCAAACCACAAATCTAACTACCATAACTGCATTTGGATATTTTTTTAAATCAAACATATAATTATTGTTTAATAATAATAAATAAAAAAATAATTAATTATTTTCATCATCTTCATTTAGATTATCAGTTGGTAATAGAATTGGGATTGGGATTTTCATCATTATAATTAAAATGTTATCTTCAATTATAATCTTGGTATTAGATACAACGATATTTAATAAGGTATTAAATGACATTTGTGTCTTGTGTAATTTAAGTTTCTATAAACTTCTTTTCAATTTTTTATAAAAAATTGAAAAAAAACTATTGAACAACTTATTAAAATTAAAATGTATTTTAGTATTCTTAAAAGAGTTAACTATAATAGATTCGCTTTAAACTATTCTCCTTGTAAAGGAAATATATTACATACTCTTGTTAAAGAGAATAATGTTTCTGCGATTAACCAGGTTATAAATAGATATGGGAATGTAATTGATATTAACAAAAAGAATATATATGGTGATACACCACTTTCAATTGCTATAGCTTTAAATAACAGAAAAATTATACAATTATTATCATCGAAACAAAATTGAATATATTTTACTGAACCGGCAATTAGTTATGCCACGTCAATTTAATAAAATAATTAAAGAACAAGCTTGGGAGGAATTAAAAATTCACCCCAGGTTAGATAAAAAATATTTTAGAATTGATTGTTTTGGTAAATTAATTGCAAAAGTTATGTCAAAAAAAAATCCATCAGAAGATTATAAAAAACTTATGGCAACTACTGACCATTGGGTTCCATACTCTTCTAATGGTCAAAGTACAAAAAGAAATTTAGTATGGATGAGTTTTTACATAAATCAATTCAAAGCAGATAAATATTTTGCTGACATAAATAAAGTTGAATTACAAGAAAAAATAAATGAGTGTATAGATGCAGAGGAATTTGTTAAGGGTTTAGATAAAAATATTTATGATATGAATGATAAGTATGGTATAGATTTTATTAAACAAGGAACAATTTATACTATACTTAATGATGAAACAAGAAGAGAAAAATATAAGTTAAATCTCAGCGGATTAGATATAACATCTCTTTTCCAAAAACAAAAACCTTTACCAATATCATTGTTCTACTCATTTTCCTCTTGGGATTAACATATGTAGTTTTGATTAAAGTCTGGATTTATGTAGTTATCTGTTTTTGTCAAACTATATTGGTCTTTCCAACTAAAATCAAACGGAATAAGTTTATAAGATAAAAAAGAAGGAGTTTCTTTTTTATCTTTACACACGTCATTTTTTATATTTTCTTGACCAACACGAAAATTATCTATATTATTTCCTTTATAAAAAATAGAGAAATATAGTAATACTACAAAAATAAATACAATACAAATATAACGGAAAATAATATAATTATTCTTTCCCATTATTTTTACTTTAATACATTGTATTAAAAAAGTATTATATTTAATAAGTTAAAGATATACTGATGTTTTTATACGACTACCACTACCACCACCAAACATTTTATTTTTTATGTTTTCAAATTTACTAAGTTTCCGTATCTGTATTGAGTTTGTTACATTCTCTTTATTAAATGCTGAAATCTTCTTATCAATAGAATTATTAAAATATAAATCTTCTATGTAATTCAAATTTTCAGAACAGTTGAATTTATTAAGTTTTTGTTTTAGAAAGTATATATAATGTATGGCCTTAGAGTAATCATACTTTTCTTTACTAAAAAATGATGTCTTTTCTAAAATAATATCACTTTGTCGCTTTATTGATATATTTTTCTTAATCATGGGGGATACTATTTTAGTTATATATTTGTCATAATATTCATCTATTTTCTTAGAATGTTTGTTAAATGTCCAAGGAATTATACTAGTTTCTTTTTGTGCATAATTAAATATAAAATCACGTAAAGTACTATTATTTATTGATAATATCAAACTAGTTACAAATATTTCATCTTCTTTGTATTTTTTTAATATTTCCCCTATATAATAAACACACGCATTGACACATTGTGCTTTTTTTCTTATTTTTCCATTTTTATCTGGAATTTGAGATATTTTAGAACCATGGAGTTGTAAATATTCAATAAGAAAATAATCAATCGCTTTATCTGTAATATTCATTATATAATAATTAAATAAAATAATATAAGTTAAAATTTTACCACATTATATACAAATTAAGCTAGATATATTAATATTATATGGATTATCACCCAATTGAGTTAAAAGTTCCGGGTCAATACGTTGATTGAGGTCTTTCATAGATATATTGGTTTTTTCATTAACTGTTGTGTTTTCGCCAAAAATAGATACAACAGGTTGTTGAATAGAGTCTAGAACAAAATTACCGAATCTATTAGAATTAACTACCTTATCTTTTGTTCCAAAATTTAATAACTCTTGTGGTGTATATTGTTTATTTCCTTCTGAATTAGGTATTCTATTATGAATTAGATTTACTTTATTAGATTTTATTTCATAATATGATTTATTATTTCCCCCATTTGTATCTATACCTTTAGCTGGACCAAAATAATTATTATTATTTAAAAATTGTACTGGTCTTGAATTCTTATAAGAATTACAAACAAGTGGAAGATCCTTTATTTCTCTATCTGGATTTCCAGTATAAGAGAATAATGACATCTCCTTATTAGTTGTTCTATAACGATCACTTGTTTTTACTAAATTTCCTTTTGTTATATTAGATGGGTTTCCTATAAAATGTGTATTAGTAGTCTGTCTTTCTTGTTCTGGGAGAATATTTTTATATGTGTTTGTAATATCGAAATGTTCTTGTGTTGTTTTATTCGATGATAAATTTCTAAATATATCCATCTCTTTTACGTTCATTTTTTTTCCACCAGAAAATGAAACAGTTGAAAACTCACAATTATTATCCGCATTACGTACTGGAATTCGCCCATTATGTCTATCAGAATTAAATGCAACACCGAATCCATTAGTGTCTTCATTTATAGTTGTTGTTTTTTTTATAAAATAGTCCCCATTTGGTTTAATACATCCTCCACCATTAATTCCCTTGGGAATTGCATTATTGAAACCGATTTCAAATATTCTATTTTTTTTTGGATCTCTTAATGTTTGGTCTGCTGGTCTGGAATATATACCATATTTTCCACCTCCTGTTATAAATTCTCCTTTATATACTTCTTTTTTGTGTAAAGGAGATCTTAATTCATCTACATTTTTATGTTTAACTCTCATATTATCAGGTATAGGTGCTCTAACCATAATTTGTTCAAAAGGTAAAATACCATTTCTATTATTAGAAATATAAAAACGTTCTCGTTGTTCATTTAAATTATTGTTTAATGGGAGACCAAAAAATGTTGTTGGTTGAATAACTGCCATGTTATCTACTGCATCTTTTTTTCCTAATTGTTTATATTCTGATACACCAGAGAATGATTCTAATTTTCTATTTGGGTTAGATTCAATGTTTTGTGTTATTTTTTTAACAGATGGTTGCATATTATTATGTACCCATCGAATTGGTTGCCCAGTTAACGGAGAAATATATAAATTATTTTGTTGTTGGGGTGATTTTTGTAATTGCTCTATACCAGATTTAAACATTGGACCATTATTAATCTTCTTCTGTATATTTGATTGTTCTTTTTGTATAAAACTTTGACAATTAGTTTGAGTATTTTCATAAGAACATATATTATTATATATATTTGAAAACACACCATTTACTTCTGTTGCTTGAGGATAATTATATATATTACCTTTTTCTCCGAATGTTGCAACATCATTTACAGATATTTCTTTCCTAGTATTTTGTTTGATACGATTCTGTTTCCCATTTTTATTTAATGTATATCCAAAATATGATACTAATCCAGATAATAAAAAATCCATCTATTTGTTATATTTTATTATTAAAAAAAATGTTAATACAATACCCTAATTCTATTTGTTTTATACCAAAACAAATGTAAATTGTTTGTAAATATATATCTTTGATGTTAATACCATTTATTATATTACAAATCCCGATCAGTAATATATATTTACCTATTAAATGCATTCAAAATTAATATTTTAAATTAAACATTTATTTAAATTAAAGTATTAATGACATTAGATAAATCTGATATACTTTATAAAACATTATATGATTTTTATAAAGTAAAAAAGAATTTTGCAACATTAATAAGAATTCTAGGGGGATACAAAGGATCAAAACAAAAAAAAATAGTATCATTAAGAATAATAGAATGGTTCTGTTATAAGTATGCTGAAAAATATAATGTGTGTTATGAATTAAATGGAAAACAATTTAATGTATACCAATCATATAGAAATCAGTTGAAATCTTATAAAAAAGAATATTTGGACCCATTTAAAAGAAAAAAAACAAGAACAAGAAAAAAAATATTAGCATTAAGTAATAACTCACAACAACTTACAGAAACAGATTTCGAATTTACTATGCATAATAAAACTATATTAACAACGCTCGCACAATTAAATTTCTTCAGATGGATTATAAAAAATAATATACTAGAATATATTTTAGCAAATGTTAATAAAATCCGTGATGATATGAATTCTCATAGAACAACTAAAATACATAAGACAAGTAATATAAAAACTAAATCCCTCCCTCCCAATATAAAAAAAACAACTATCATTAAAACAAATAAAAAAGTATCTATAAAAATATAAATTAAAAACAATAAATTAAATAAAATATATTAATTTTATTTAATTTAATCGCGCTTGTAATTCTTATTTATCTTATAATGATTCTTCAGTTTTATTTGACGAAATACTTTCTGTATCATCAGTCTCACTTCCACTTTCATTTTTAATAACAGTCTCATTCATTTTAATACTAAGATACTCTTCATCATCACTATCGTCCGCAAATCTATTATTATTATTATCATTTGCTTTTTCTTTAACTCTGATACAATCTGGATATAATTTAATACCAACTTTTTCATTCGCTGAATATACATATTTTAATTTAAATACAATATCACATTTTGTTTCTTTTAATATAGTGTCCAAATTTCTTTCATTTAATTTAAATGAAGTTTTATTTTGATTGATACATTCACTAATTGTATAATTTCCATCTACATCTTTATCCTTGTCTCCTTTACTGAAACCAATTCTTAGTTGTGGATTATCTGTATCTATTTCATTTGTTTCTTTATCAGTTCTATACTTAATAATTGATATGAATAAATCTTCAACATCTTCATCACTATATGGTTCTTTTTTCTTTCCTTTAGTCTTTTCCCCCAATAGAAAATTTTTATTTTCCTTGACATAGGAAATTACTTTTCTTTCAAGTGCTTCAATTTTTTGTAATTCAATATCAGAAAGGCTATTTAAATTAACTGTAAAACCATATGAATAATTTCTTGTCTTCTCATCATTTGGATCAGGTTTAGATGTATATGGAATATATACATTACTAAATCTTAAAAATAATGGTTTTTTATTAATACTAATAAAGAAACCTTTCATTGGTCCAATATCTCTTGGCTTACTGAAAGATACATCATCAATATTTAATTTATGCAATTTTAATGTTGTCATTGTTTTGTTTATTATTTACTATTTTATAGTAATTTATTTTCAATTTTTTTTTTTGTAAAATAATTAAATATAGATGTATGACAATCTAAAAGAAACCCTTGTTTTTAAATAATAAAAAAATAAAATAATACAATGTATTATTTTATTTTGTAAATTAACAAGATATTCCTTGTTCCTTTAACCATTTTAGAATTTCTAAATGATTAAATCTTGTCGCAATTCTAAAAATATCAATATACGCCCAATCATTATTTTCTTCTTTTAACCATTTTAGAATTTTTAAATGACCATATTTTGCAGCACTTAAAGGTACCAGAAGACCACCTATAAAACACCCTTGTTCTTTTAACCATTTCATAATTTCCAAATGGCCATATTTTGCAGCAACATCCACTAAATTAGAATTCAATGGGAGACCCTGTTCTTTTAACCATTTTATAATTTCTAAATTACCGTATTCTACAGCTCTTGAAAATACATCAAAATCTAAAAGATACCCTTGTTCTTTTAACCATTTCATAATTTCTAAATGGCCATGTCTTACAGCAACACTCATCGAATTAGGACTTAAAGGAAACCCTTGTTCTTTTAACAATTTTAGAATTTCTAAATTACCTTGTTCTACAGCAGTTTCAGATATTATTCTAAAGCTTTCTAAACATTTGTTTTCTTTCAACCAGTCAAGTAAATCAGATTTTTCTAATGTTGTCATTGTTTTGTTTATTATTTACTATTTTATAGTAATTTATTTTCAATTTTTTTTTTTGTAATCACGCTTGACAGAAATTATATACATGTCATTTTTTTCATTTTAATAAAAAATTATCATTAATTTGCAACAAAAAAAACTGTATACTTTAACATAATGACCATTTCCATTTAACCATTTCAAAGTTTCTAAATCTTCATATTTTGCTGCTGCTAAAAGCGTATGTTTATTAATATGACACCCTTGTTCTTTTAACCATTTCATAATTTCTAAATGACCATTTTTTGCAGCATCCACCATCAAATCAGGAATCAAAGGACACCCTTGTTCCTTTAACCATTTTAGAATTTCTAAATGACCCCCTTTTATCGCAATTAAATATGCCTGAGAATCTACAGGACACCCTTGTTCTTTTAACCATTTTAAAATTTCTAAATTACCGTATTCTACACAAATTGACACCAACTCATAAGAAGCAGTCATTGGATACCCTTGTTCTTTTAACCATTTCATAATTTCTAAATGACCATATTTTGTAGCAACACCCATCAATTTAGAATTCAATGGGATGCCCTGTTCTTTTAACCATTCCATAATTTCCAAATTACCTTGTTTTACAGCTACGGTCATTAAATCAGAATTCAATGGGAGACCCTGTTCTTTTAACCATTTCATAATTTCTAAATGACCATATTTTACAGCAGAGAAAAATAAATCGGAATCCATAGAACATCCTTGTTCTTTTAACCAGTTTATAATTTCTAAATTACCTTGTTTTACAGCTGTGTAAAGTAATTCAGAATTTTTTAAACATTTGTTTTTTTTCAACCACTCGAGTATGTTCGTTTTTTCTAATGTTGTCATTATTTTGTTTATTAATTACTATTTTATAGTAAATTATTTTCAATTTTTATCGTAAATAAAATAATACATTGTATTATTAACCATTTATAAATTACTTTGTCTTATAGCTATAGGTGCGTAAAACAGATATTGCCATTGTTTTGTATATTATTTCGTAAATTACAATACTATTTTAATCTTTTACCAACTAATTAATTCTCTTATTTTCATTTTCATTTTTTTAATATAATAATATAATGGAAAATGATAAATTATTGTTAAAAGTAATTGAGTATTGTCAAAATAATAAAGATGCAGAAATATGTAAAGATATAAAAAATGAATTAATTAATAAATTTCTAGAAATGAAAGTAGCGACAAATAAACTAGAATCAAAATCTATATCTAAGATTACAAATAAACAAACTATTAAAATAAAGGAAATTTTACAAGCAATAAATGAAAAAACAAATCCTATGACAACTATAGATGATAATTCATTTTATAATAATTTACCTGCTTTAATATATTTTTTAAATAATAATCTAAAACAAGAATATAAACAATCATTTTTTAATAGAG
>JACCDO010225335.1_pt1 | contig 12665 bp, 8 predicted proteins | sample 7446101 | NCBI WGS metagenome assembly JACCDO01 (sample SAMN15323440, study PRJNA562643) | freshwater metagenome | isolation source: river surface water | place: USA:Blue River Watershed | collected 2017-08-16
CCCCACACCACGGATTGCGGCGCCAGGGCGTTGGGACGAAAGCGGCCAAAGCCGTTGGCGGTGGGGGTACACATCACGGTCATGCCCTTGGCATGGTGCAGCAGGCCGGCGAGGTAGCGACACCCCACATCGCTCAGGGTATGACCTGCCTCGCGGGTTGAACTGAAGGGGGCCGGGGCTTCTCGCATGAAGGCGTTGCGACCCGAATCGAGATGCACCAGCGATTGGTGCAGGTGCCAGCCGCTGGACATGATGTGCTCGAAGGGGGGGCGGCACATGAAGGTGGCGTGGTAGCCCGCGCGGCGCAAGGCCTGCTGCACAGCGCTGCGAAACAGCACCATGTTGTCAGCCGCCGTGAGCGCGTCGGTGGCGTCAAAGACGGCCTCCACCTGGCTGGGGCCGAGTTCGATTTCCAGCGAGGCCAGTGGCATGCCCAGGGCCTGTGCCGTGTGCTGCACGATGCGCAGCGGTTCCTCGGCCATGTCGAACCAGGATTCGGACAGCAGGTTGTAACCGGGGTGGATCAGACTCACCTCGGGCGCCAGGCCCGGCCAGGCGGCCTGGTCCGGGTCGAGGTGAGCGCCGTGCGGGGCGTCTCGCAAGCGATAAATATGAAACTCGATCTCGAGGCCACACACCATGCCCAGGCCTCGTTGTGCCAGTCGCGCCAGTGCGCCTTGTAGTTGAGATCGCGTGTCGAAGGGGACGACGCTGCCGTCAGCGAACTCGGGCTGGCATTGCAGCCAGCCGGTGGCGGTGGCCCAGGGCAGTACCCGAAAACTCTCGGGGATGGGGCGCAGCACCAGGTTGTTGGCATAACCAAAACCGGGCAGAGTTTGCGCCAGACCCGGTTCGAACACCTTGAATGCCGTGCGATCCGACGTGTCCTTGAGCATCAGCGTGCTCACCATGCCCACGCCCTGTCGCAAGGCCTTGAGCGCAGCGGTTCGCGTCAGCGTCTTGCCCCGCAGCACACCATGCGGGTCACACCAGGCGAAGCGGATCAACTCCAGCGAGCTGGCCTCGATGCGTTGTCGCAGTTCGGCCAGCGCCGGCGTGTCAGGCGCGGCGTTCACGTATGGATTCCAGCGCTGGGGATGGCCGCGTCCCAAGGTGCCGCATCCCGTTTGGCACGAACGGCCTGATGCCACCAGGCCTCCCAGGACTGGGCCGGGGCAATGCCATCCACCGTGTCCGGGCCCAGGCGTGTGGCTGCGACATCGGCCTGTGCCATGCCCAGGGGGGGACGACCGGCCTGCACATCGTCAATCGCTTGTTGCAGCAGGCGTCGGTTGAGCATGATGGCGCGGTCGCTGGTGCCCAGGTGCTCACGCGTGCGGTCCTGGATGGGGCCCATGCTCTCGCAGGCCCACTGGTCGTGCACATTGATGTCGTCCTCGCCCATGCCCAGGTAGGTGCGGGTCTTTTGCTCTTCGGGGTTGAAGCCCCAGTGGTTGTGGCGACCGGACTTGGGGATGTAGTCGGGCAGGGTGACATAGGGCAGGCGCTGGTTGCGCATGGTCTCCTTGTCCACTGGGCCCGCAAAGCTGGTGAAGATCGACACCCAATAGGTGCGGGTGTCGTCCACCGGCACATGCATTTGTGTGATGGTCATGGTCTCCGACAGCGGAATCACAAAGGTGTGGGGAAAGATGGCGTGGGTGACGCGCACATGGGTCAGGGCCTCATTGAGCACGCGCAGGGTGGTGAGTTGCATGCCGTAGGGTTGTGCTTGTGCGCGAATGTCCGGTTGCGCACTCTCGCGCATCACGCGTGACATCGGCCAGCGTTCGCCGCCCACGTCGCCCGCGCTGGCAGCGCGGAACTGCCGGCCATAGGTGTTGTCCAGCGACTCATCCGTGAAGAAACGGTGCAGGAAGGAGGTGTGCGCCGGATCGATGCCCACCTCGAAGGCCTGCAGCCAGTTGCAGTGCCACAGGCCCTTGAACGCAAAGGTGTGGCTGGCCGGGGCAGTCAGGCAGTCCAGCGCCGGCAGGGGCGGCGGGGTGCTGCCCGCGTCGCCCAGCCAGGCAAACAGCACGCCGCTGCGTTCGATCAGCGGGTAGCTGCGCTGCTGGATGTGGCGACACAGGGTGCTGCCGCTGGGCTCGGCAGGGGTGTCGGTGCAGCGTCCCTGGGCATCGAATTTCCAGCCATGGAAGGGACAACGCAAGCCATCGCCCTCGTGGCGACCGAAGGAGAGGTCGGCCCCGCGGTGCGGACAGTCGCGGTCGAGCAGGCCGTACTCGCCGTTGGCATTCTTGAACAGCACCAGGTCCTGTCCCAGCAGCCGAACTGGCTTGACCGGGCGGATGGCCATGGGAGGATCCAGGGCCGGGTTGAATTCGTCGACCAAGGCCACGGGTTGCCAGTACCGGCGCATGAGTTGGCCACAGGGCGTGCCCGGGCCGATGCGGGTGATGCGTTCGTTCAGGTCGGCTTTCATGGCGGGACTCCTCAGGGACAATGGGGTGCTATGGTAAACCGCTACCATCTGGACTGGATTCACCCATTCGACAGCTGATGGCTACACGCAAACAACATTTCATCGGCAACACCTGGTGCGAGCCCAGCTCTGGCCAGACCCTGCCCATCATCGATCCGAGCAACGGTGCCGAGGTGGGACACATGGCTCGAGGTACAGCACCGGACATCGATGCCGCTGTGGCCGCCGCCCGACGCGCGGTGGGGCAAACCTTTGACGGCCCCTGGGGGGTGCTGTCTGCATCGGAGCGCGGCCGACTGCTATACCGGCTGGCCGAAGCGGTGCAAGCGCGGATCGAAGAGTTTGCCTTGCTTGAAGCCCAGGACACCGGCAAGTCGATCAAGACGGCCCGTACCGATGCCATTTTTCTGGCGCGCTACCTCGAGTTTTATGCCGGCGCCTGCGACAAGCTGCATGGCGACACGATTCCGTTTCAAACCGGCTTCACTGTGATGACAATCCGTGAGCCGCATGGTGTCACTGGCCACATCATTCCCTGGAATTACCCGATTCAAATTTTTGGACGCACCGTGGGCGCAGCGTTGGCCACGGGCAATGCTTGCGTGGTCAAGCCCGCCGAGGACGCCAGTCAATCCGTCCTGCGACTGGCCGAGCTCGCCGCAGAGGTCGGGTTCCCCGCCGGGGTGATCAATGTGGTGACGGGGTACGGTCATGAGGCGGGTGCCGCTCTGACCGCCCACCCGGGCATTGACCACCTCTCGTTCACCGGCTCCACGGCAACCGGTCGTTTGGTGGCCCAGGCGGCTGCCGAACGTCATTGCCCGGTCACGCTCGAGCTGGGCGGCAAATCGCCCCAGATCGTGTTCGAGGACGCCAACCTGGACGAAGCCTTGCCCGTGATCGTGAACGCCATCGTCCAAAACGCTGGACAAACCTGTTCCGCCGGCAGTCGCTTGCTGGTCCAGCGAAGCATTTACGACAGCGTGTTGAACTCGCTGGCCGATCGGTTCCGCGACCTCAAGGCGGGGCCGCCGCATCTGGGTCTGGACATGGGGCCCCTGGTCAATCGCAAACAGTACGAACAGGTCAAGCGCATCCTGGCCCAGGCCGAGGCCGATGGCATTCCAGTGATGGCTCGGGGATCGTTGCACCCGGACGCCGCGTCAGCGGGCTACTACCAGGAGGCGGTGCTGTACCGCGATGTGCCGCACGACAACAGCTTGGCTCAGCAGGAGGTGTTTGGACCGGTGCTCGCGGCGATGCCGTTCGAGACAGAGGAGGAGGCCATTGCGCTGGCCAACGGCACGGCTTACGGTCTGGTCGCGGGCATCTGGACCCAGGACGGCGGCCGTCAACTGCGGGTGGCGCGCAAGGTGCGCGCCGGGCAGGTGTTTGTCAACAACTATGGCGCCGGGGGTGGCGTTGAGTTGCCCTTTGGTGGCATGAAGTCCAGCGGCTACGGCCGTGAAAAAGGCTTCGAGGGCCTGCTGGGCTTCACCGTGCTCAAGACGATTGCTGTTCGCCACGGCTGATCGGGTGAAATCCCGACCGGATGGTCGGGGAGATGGCTTATAGTAGTTCAGACGACCCTGGGAGGGGTCTTGGTTGTGCTTTGCCCTATAGGAGCCTGTTCATGAAGCGTCGTTCCCTCTTTGCTGCAGCTGCCCTGGTGAGTGCCCTCGTCGCACCCCTGATGTCCCAAGCCCAGGCCCCGGCCAAAACCTTGCGGGTGGTGCCGCATGCCAACATCACCATCCTGGACCCGATCTGGACCACGGCCTTCGTCACGCGCAACCATGGTTACATGATTTATGACACCTTGTTTGGCACCGACCTGGCTGGCAAGGTCAAGCCCCAGATGGTGGACAAGTGGAACGTCAGCAAGGACAACCTGACCTGGACCTTCACCTTGCGTGAGGGCCTGGAGTTTCATGATGGCAAGCCCGTCACCAGCGAGGACGTGGTGGCCTCCTTGAAGCGCTGGTCCAGTCGTGACAGTTTTGGCGGGGTGCTGGCCAAGAGTGTGGACACCTACACCACACCGGACGCCAAGACCTTTGTCATCAAACTCAAGCAACCCTTTGGGGTGATGCTGGAGGCGCTGGGCAAGCCCTCGTCGAACGTGCCCTTCATCATGCCCGCTCGCATCGCGGCCACGCCCGGCGCCGAGCAGATCAAGGAGCACATTGGCTCGGGTCCTTACAAATTTGTCCCGGCCGAGTACAAGCCCGGCGAGCGCCTGGTCTATGCCAAGAACGACAAATACAAGCCGCGTGCAGAAGCGCCGGACGGTACCACGGGTGGCAAGAGTGTCTACCTCGATCGCGTCGAGTGGGTCATCATTCGCGACCCGCAAACGCAGTTCAATGCCCTCGTGGCTGGCGAGGTGGACATCATCGAGCAGCCCACCTTCGAGCAGTACGCCTCCCTCAAGGCACAAAAGGAGGTGCAGATCGTGGATGCTCAGCCCGCTGGCTTGCAGTTCATCCTGCGCTTCAACCACCTGCATGCGCCCTTCAATAATGTGAAGATCCGTCAGGCCGCCATGCTGGCGCTGGGGCAGGAGGCGCATCTCAAAACGCAAGTGGGTGCACCCGGTATGTACGCGTACTGCCGCAGCATGTACCCCTGTGGGACTCCGCTGGCCAGCGACAAAACCGGCCTCTATACCGGCATGGCCGATCCGAAGAAGGCGGCCGAGTTGTTGAAGGAAGCTGGCTATGACGGCACACCGGTGGTGCTGATGCGCCCCACCGACCTGGCGGCCATCGCCAAGCTGCCCCTGGTGGCCAAGCAGCAACTCGAGGCTGCCGGCTTCAAAGTGGACATGCAGCAGATGGACTGGGCCACCCTGGTGGCACGCCGTGCCAAGAAAGATGCCCCGGCGCAAGGCGGCTGGAATGCCTTCATGACCGCCTGGACCGCAGGGGACATCCTGAACCCGCTCACCATGGCCATGATGAATGCCGCCGGCGACAAGGGCTGGTTCGGGTGGCAGGATGACGCGCAAATCGAAGCGCTGAAGGTCAAGTTTGCGCAGGCCAGCACCGAGGCGCAGAAAAAGCAGATTGCCGAGCAAATCCAGTTGCGGGCCATGGAAACGGCGTCTCACGTGCCCTTGGGTCAGTACTTCAACCCAGCGGCCCTGCGCACCAACATCAGCGGTCTGGTGCCCGGTGGCGCCCAGGTGTACTGGAACATCAAGAAAAACTGACCGCACCTGAAGGGGCCACCGCGCCATGCTGCGTTTTCTGATGCAGCGCCTGCTGGCGCTGGTCCCTGTGTTGTTCACAGTGGCGGTGATCGTGTTTCTGATCCTGCGGCTCACCCCCGGGGATCCGGCCGCCGTGATTGCGGGTAACAACGCCACCAACGAAGACATCGATCGCATCCGTGAGCAACTGGGCTTGACCAAGCCCGTCATCACGCAGTTCATGATCTGGTTGGGTCATGTGATGCAGGGCGACCTGGGCTACTCGTTTTATCTCAATCGACCGGTCACCGAACTGATCGCGCAGCGCATCGAACCCACGATGTCCCTGGCCGCTGGCACCATGGTGCTCGCTGTGTTGATAGCCGTTCCTTTGGGCACGATCGCCGCGTGGCGCATGGGCGGCTGGCTCGATCACCTGCTCTCGGGGTTTGCGGTGGCGGGCTTTTCGGTGCCGGTGTTTGTGATTGGCTATGTGCTGATCTACATCTTCGCCGTTGAGTTGCAGTGGCTGCCGGTGCAAGGCTATCGCCGCTTGTTCGGCGCCTCCTCGCAAGGGGTGGGACCGTGGGCCATGCAGCTGGTGCTACCTTGGTGTTCGTTGGCCACCATTTATGTGGCCCTGATTGCGCGTGTGACGCGTGCCAGTGTGTCTGAGGCGCTCACCGAGGATTACATCCGTACCGCCCGTGCCAAAGGGCTGACCGAGCGCATGGTGCTGTTGCGCCATGCGTTGGCGAATGCGGCCGTGCCCATCGTGACGGTGGTCGGCATTGGCGTGGCGCTCCTGATCGGTGGGGTGGTGGTGACCGAAACCGTGTACGCCATTCCCGGGCTGGGGTCGCTCACGGTGGACGCTGTGCTCAATCGAGATTTCCCGGTGATTCAAGGGGTGGTGCTGTTCTTCAGCGTGCTCTATGTGCTGATCAATTTGCTGGTGGACCTGAGCTACCTCTGGCTCGATCCGAGGATCCGTTACTGATGGCACCGGTGCTGCGTTCCTTGCTGTCTCATGGGGCTGTGCGTTTTGGCGCGGGGGTGCTGGCCGTGTTGCTGATGATCGCAGCTCTGGCGCCCTGGCTCGGTACGGTGGACCCGGCCGCCATGGATTCGGCACACATCAACACGGGGGCAGGGTCGGTGGGCGAGTTTGCCTTGCTCAATGGCCGAACCGTGGCCCACACCTTCTGGATGGGGGCGGACAATTTTGGCCGCGACATTTACAGCCGTGTGTTGTATGGCACCCGTATCTCGTTGCTGGTGGGGGTGTGTACCGCACTCGTGGCCTTGTCAGTGGGTGGGGTGCTGGGCATGCTGGCGGGCTACTTTCGGGCGATGGATGCGGTGCTCATGCGTGTCATGGATGGCTTGATGGCCATACCCGCCATCTTGCTGGCCATTGCCCTGGTGGCCGCCCTGGGGGCCCAGGTGTGGACCGTGGTGGTGGCCATTGCCATCCCCGAGATTCCGCGGGTGACGCGACTGGTGCGCTCGTTGGTACTGACCTTGCGGGAAGAGCCTTTTGTCGAGGCGGCCAAAGCCCTGGCCACGCCCACCCCCGTGATTTTGATGCGACACATCCTGCCCAACGCCATGGCCCCCCTGATCGTGCAAGGCACCTTCATTGCGGCCAGTGCGGTGTTGACCGAGGCCATCTTGAGTTTTCTGGGGCTGGGCCTACCCGCCGACATTCCCACCTGGGGCAACATCATGGCCGAGGGGCGCGTGCAGTTCACCCAATACCCCGGCAATGTGCTCTTCCCGGCCTTGTTCCTAGTGCCCACGGTGTTGGCCATCAACCTGTTGGGGGATGGCTTGCGTGATGTGCTGGACCCCAAGTTTGCCAAACGGGGCGGGGCATGACCCAGGCAGTGCTGAGCATTCAGGGCTTGACCGTGGCCTTGCCTGCAGGGGGTGACCGTGCGCACGCGGTGCAGTCGGTGTCGTTACAGATCGAGGCCGGTCGCACCCTGTGTGTGGTGGGCGAGTCGGGGTCGGGCAAATCGGTGATGGCCACCGCCGTCATGGGACTGCTCGACAAAGCCCTCAAGCCGGTGGCTGGTGACATTCTGCTCAACGGTGAGTCCTTGCTGGGAGCGTCGGCAGCGCGCATGCGCGAATTGCGTGGGCAGACCTTGGGCATGGTGTTTCAGGAGCCCATGACCGCACTCAACCCGGTGATGACCTGTGGGGACCAGGTGGATGAACTGCTGACCACGCACACGCAGTGGTCAGCCGAAGAGCGGCGGGCTGAAATTCTGCGGGTTTTTGAGCGTGTGCGACTGCCCGAGCCCGAGCGCATGCTGCGCAGCTATCCGCATCAATTGAGTGGCGGACAGCGCCAGCGCATCGTGATTGCCATGGCGGTCATCCTGAAGCCCGCGCTGTTGATTTGTGACGAGCCCACCACGGCGCTGGATGTCACCACCCAACAGGAAATCCTGCGACTCATTGCCGACTTGCAACGCGAGCAGGGCAGTGCGGTGCTCTTCATCACGCATGACATGGGCGTGGTGGCCGAGATTGCGGACCAGGTGCTGGTGATGAACCAGGGCGAGGTGGTGGAAAGTGCCGCGCGTGACGAGGTGTTGTGCCGTCCACGTGCGGCCTATACGCGCCAGCTGCTGTCTGCGGTGCCCGCCATGACACCACCGGCCCCGCGTCCGGTGGCCACAGGGGCGGTGCAGCTGGCCGGACAGGATGTGGGCAAAACCTATGTGACGCGCGACTGGCTGGGGCGTGCTCGTCCCACCGTGGCACTGGAGCACGCCGAACTGGCTTTGCGCGCGGGCGAGACGGTGGGGGTGGTGGGCGAATCGGGTTCGGGCAAATCCACCTTGGCGCGCTGCCTGATTCGGTTGATCGACCCCACGGCAGGTCGCATCCATTGGGGCGATGCGGAGGTGGCGTATCTGCCCGAATCGCAACTGCGACCCTTGCGCCATCGCGTGCAAGTGGTGTTTCAGGATCCGAATCGCTCACTGAACCCGCGCCGCACCGTGGGGCAGTCGCTCATCGAAGGTGCCATGAACTTTGGTCAGTCACGGCAGGACGCCGAAGCCCTGGCAGCCGATTTGATGCAACAGGTGCGTTTGCCGGTGGAAGCGCTCAAGCGCTACCCCAGCCAGTTCAGTGGTGGCCAGCGGCAGCGCCTGGCGATTGCCCGCGCACTGGCGTGCCGGCCTCAGGTGCTGGTGGCCGACGAGGCCGTGAGCGCACTGGATGTGAGCGTGCAGGCACAGATCCTGACGCTGCTGCGCGAGGTTCAGGACCGGCTGGGCCTGGGGCTCTTGTTCATCACCCACGATTTGCGGGTGGCGGCGCAACTGTGTGACCGGGTGCTCGTGATGCACCAGGGGCATATCGTGGAGCAGGGCCCCACGGCACAGGTGTATGCCCAGCCCTCTCATGCCTACACCCGGCGCTTGCTGGATGCTGCCCCGGCGGCACTGCCGGCCATGGAACCTGTTCATTCATGACCCGTATTCTGATCGCTGGCTATCAGCACGAGACCAACACCTTTGCGCCCAGCCTCGCGGATTGGACCGCGTTCAACACTGGTGAGAGTTTTCCGGCCTTTGTGCGCGGCGAGGCCCTGGTACAGCAACTCACCGGCCTGAACCTGCCGGTGGCAGGCTTTATCGACGCGGCGCGCCGGGAAGGCTGGGTGCTCGTGCCCTCGGCGTGGGCAGGGGCCACGCCATCCTCCTATGTGACCCGTGATGCTTTTGAGCGTATCAGCCAGGCGATTCTGGACGATGTGAAAGCAGCTCTGGGGCAGGGCCTGGACGGTGTCTACCTGGATCTGCACGGCGCGGCGGTGGCCGAGCACGCGCTGGACAGCGAGGGTGAGTTGATGGCGCGCGTGCGTGCCCTGGTGGGGCCTTCGGTGCCGATCGTGGTAAGCCTGGATTTGCATGCCAACGTGACGCAACGCATGCTGAGCGTGGCTGATGCGCTGGTGTCATACCGCACCTATCCGCATGTCGACATGGCCGCGACCGGTGAACGAGCGGCCTTGTTGCTGCGTGAACGCTTGCGCACGGGACAGCGTCATGCCCAGCATGCCTGTCGTTTGCCGTTTCTCATTGCCCTGAATGCGCAAAGCACCTGGTTGTCGCCAGCACAGGACATCTACGCGGAGTTGGAGGCTATCGAAGCCCGCACAGGATGTGTGCTGAGTTTTTGCATGGGATTTCCCGCCTCGGATTTCCCCGAGTGTGGCCCGATGGTGTGGGGGCACGGGGGGGCCGCCCAGCAGGCGGTCGAACAACTGTTCGCGCGGGTGAATCAGCCCGCGCAGTGGCACCCGGAATTCTTGCCTGCCCGTGTGGCCGTGGAGCAAGCCTTGGCCATTGCAAAACACCAGCCCAAGCCGGTGGTTTTGGCAGACACGCAAGACAACCCTGGTGCGGGGGGTGACAGCAACACGACGGGTATGCTGCATGCGCTGCTACAGCATGGGGCAGGGCGAATCTGGCCGCAGCAGGTTGCGCTGGGCCTGTTGTTTGACCCCGAGGCGGCACGCCAGGCCCATCAGGCTGGTGTGGGCGCAGTGCTGGAGTTGGCGTTGGGACGCGCGGTGCCGACGTTCACCGGCGAGCTCAGTGACCCGCCGCTGCAAGGGCGCTTCACGGTCAAGGCGCTGGGCGACGACTGGTGCCAGATCAAGGGGCCGATGATGACGGGCATGCGGGTGCACATCGGCCCGTGTGCCTGTCTGGAAATCGAGGGCATTCTGATTGCGGTGGCCAGTGGCAAGATGCAAATGCTGGACCGCGAGTTGTTTCGGGCGGTCGGCATCCACCCCGAGCAGATGAAACTGGTGGTGGTGAAAAGCTCCAACCATTTCCGCGCCGACTTCACCCCCATCGCCAGCCGAGTGCTGGTGGCCAAGGCGAGCGGACCGATGGCCGCCGACCCGGGCGATCTGCCCTGGAAAAATCTCGACCCACGCATGCGAACCCGTCCTTGACCTCCAGGGCCGGTGCACTTCACCAGGAGACTCTCCATGAGCACGAATGCCACGACCGATCTCACGCAATGCACGGCACATGAATTGCTGGCGCTGTACCGCAGCGGCCAAGCCAGCCCGGTGGACGCCACGCAAGCCGTGCTCGCGCGAGCGCATCGCCTGAACCCCCGCCTCAATGCGTTTTGCCTGATCGATGACGACGCGGCATTGACCCGTGCCCGCGCCAGTGAAGCGCGCTGGCAGGCGCACCGGCAGCAAGGTGCGCCCATTGGCGCCCTGGACGGTGTGCCCACCTCGATCAAGGATTTGGTGCTCACGCGAGGCTGGCCCACCTTGCGCGGCAGTCGCACCATCGACCCGGCGCAACCCTGGGACGTGGATGCCCCGGCCACCGCGCGTCTGCGCGAAGCGGGGGCCGTGCTGCTGGGCAAGACCACCACCCCGGAGTTTGGCTGCAAGGGCGAGACCAACTCGCCCGCCACCGGGATCACGCGCAACCCCTGGAACACCGACCACACGCCGGGCGGCTCATCGGGCGGCACAGCGGCGGCGGTGGCAGCCGGGCTGGGCCCCTTGAGTGTGGGGACCGATGGTGCGGGCAGCGTGCGCATACCGGCCGCGTTTTGCGGCAACGTCGGCTTGAAGCCCAGTTTTGGTCGGGTACCGGCGTACCCGCTGTCGCCTTTTGGCACGGTGGCCCACCTGGGGCCCCACACCATGAGTGTGCGCGATGCGGCGCTGATGATGAACGTGCTCAAGCAGCCTGATGCGCGTGACTGGACCTCGTTGCCTGCTGACGGGGTCGACTACACCGTGGGTCTGGAAGACGGCGTGCGCGGTTTGCGCATCGCCTATTCCCCCACGCTCGGGTATGCAAAGAACGTCCATCCCGAGATTGCAGCCGCTGTGCATGACGCCGTGCGCGTGCTGGAGTCGCTGGGCGCGCATGTGGAGATGCGGGACCCCGGGTTTGAAGATCCGCTGGAGATCACCACGGGCTTGTGGTTCCTCGGCGCAGCCACGATCTGGCAAGGTTTGACCCCGGCACAACAGGCATTGACCGATCCGGACTTGCGGGCCCAGGCCGAGGAGGGTGCGCGGTTGTCGGCACTCCAGGTGCAGCAGTTGCACCTGCGCCGCGGTCAGCTGGGCTCGCAGATGCGTCAATTCATGCACGATGTTGACCTCCTGGTGACGCCCTCGGTGGCCATTCCAGCTTTCGAGGCGCGTGCGGCCGGCACGGTGCCCATGAACCCGCAGAGCATGCTGGGTTGGACGCCCTTCAGTTACCCGTTCAACCTCACCCAGCAGCCGGCGATCACGCTGCCGTGCGGATTGACCCGCGACGGACTGCCCATGGGGGTGCAACTGGTGGGCCCGATGTTTGGCGACGCCCTGGTGCTGCGTGCCGCTCGAGCCTATGAGTCGGTGCAGGGTGTGGCGCGACCGGTGCTTACCTGAGCAGGCTTTGACGCCAACGATGGTTGAGCGGAAGTGCCGGACACTTTTCGACACAAGCAGACAGGACAGGACACCATGACCTTGGCCATGAGTTGGCGTGAGTGGGCAGCGCAGGATGCCGTCGGCTTGGCACAGTTGGTGCGTCAGCGCCACGTCACGCCGGCGGAGTTGGCGCAGCAAGCCGCGGCGGGTATCGCAGCCACCAATCCCACGCTGCACGGCGTGATCGAGGTGTTTGACGATGTCGTTCAGGACCCCCTCAAGGATGGGTTGAATCTGGACGGTCCATTGGGTGGCGTTCCATTTCTGATGAAAGACCTGGGGCCCACCCTCCAAGGTCGCTTGCAGGAAATGGGTTCGCTGTTCATGCGTGGCAACCGTGCGCAGGCCGATACGCACTTGACCCAGCAGTTTCGGCGCGCCGGTCTGAATTTGATGGGGCGCACCACCACGCCGGAATTCGGGGTGTGCAGTTCAGCCGAAAACCCGGCGGTCTATGTCACCCGCAACCCCTGGGATACGCGCTACACCACCTGCGGCTCGTCGGCCGGAACTGCCGCCGTGGTGGCTGC
>JACCDO010822475.1_pt1 | contig 12664 bp, 6 predicted proteins | sample 7446101 | NCBI WGS metagenome assembly JACCDO01 (sample SAMN15323440, study PRJNA562643) | freshwater metagenome | isolation source: river surface water | place: USA:Blue River Watershed | collected 2017-08-16
AGCAATGGGCTGTAGAACAAGGACAGCTTATGTATGGCAAGAGACCCACCTTATGGCTTGGAATGGCCGGTAAGAAGGCAAATAAAGTGGATATTACAACGAAAAGTCACGCTAGATTTTATATTGAAAAAGCAATATTAATGTTGAAAAAATATATTATGAAGCATCCAGAGCTATTACCTGAAGATGCTAGAGTAGATGATATCATTGGTGCGGAGTATTGGGTGCAGATGGTATCTGCTTCAGAAGGAATTAATTTTCATTATGATAAAGATGAATCACTGGCATCAAATAAAGGTATTATGGTTTATCCATTGATAAGTTCTATATTATATCTAACAGATATTGGAGCGCCTACATTAATTTTAAATCAAACTAGTATCGATGGAAATTATGAGTCGCCTGAAATTCCTGATCAAGGGTATTTGTCGTATCCAAAAGAAAATAGATACACAATGTTCCGTGGTAACCTACAGCATGGGGTCCTTGCGTCAGCTGCAAAAGGTTCATCTAGTGGTGTTAGAAAGACATTACTAATAAACTGGTGGACCAAAGTCCCGGAGCCTCCAAATACCATTGAAATGACTGATAAAAATGCGCGAACCTTAGGCATATTGAACAAACCCAAAGACGAATTGAGCATAAGTGAAATATTAACCGAATTAACCTCTCTCGAAGTTGCTCGTAATAACGAGAATGATAACACACGAAAAGGGAAACGCAAGCAAGTTGCAGTGGATAGTTTAAGTGGGGATGGCTTAAATTATGACGCTAGTGCTATTCAAGTAAGTGGAAGTGAAGTGACACCTACCACTCTTTTAATTGATGATCATGAGGGTAATAAAAGACACCAACTAGAGATACCTCCAGGTGACATGCATTTTGTATATTTGCCTCTGCAGCTTGTTCAAGGGATATACTATATTCAATGGGGGGTTAGTGAATCGTATGGTGCAGTGGGCATGCTAGATTTATTTAAAAGTAATCAAGTTTCTCAGTTATTTAATTACAAGAAACCAAAGCTACTAATTCTATATCATCACGAAGACAAGATTACGTACAAAAAGCTGCTTCACTTCATCCTGCCTTTTGCCAAGAAATATATAGATGAAGTAAAAGTATACTTTTGTCCTTATGACAAGTGTGGTGATGCCCTACGAGCATTTGGCTTGTCCCCTGAAGATCTGCCAAGACTAGTCGTTGACCACACTAGCATCAACGCTAAATTTGTGCAACCAAAAGAAGATTATGCCCCGACTAAGGATAGTTTGATGAATTTTTGGAATACCACCTACAACACCTTCAGCAATTACAAGCCTTATGAACCAACAATAGCATAAATATGTACTTAAGCAGCTAATACACTGCACGATCGTCTTCTTGAAACTGTGCGGTTTCAGCGTCACCTTCTTCAACGACTTGTGGTGGTTCTTCCACAGGTTTACGCTTCAATTTGATAACCTTACTGTTCAGTAACGCCAACTGTTTCTTGATCGCAAACATCGAAGTCGAAGTTAAATTAGTCTCGTGAAGTTTGTTCTGCAGCAGTTCCATGCTTTCCAACAGTTCGTCCATGTCGTTGCTATTATTGTTGCCTACATTCTTCTTGGTTGTGCTGTTTAATACAATATTTTGTTTTAATCTAGCGACACGGTTTGCCTCTAACTGCTTTGCCTTTTCTCTCGCTTGGATCTGTCGCTGTTTGCGTAATTCCAATTCTTGCTCTAATTTCATGGCAGCAAGTTCAGTTTCAACATTACAATTCCCTAAATCTGGCGCGGATGACACCAACGTGAGATTGCTTAGTTTGCTGCGCACCCTCTCCTTCGCTTGTTCTTGTCTACGTTTTCTTTTTTCTATTTCTGCTTCAAGTTTTTGACTTGCTGTGATGTACGCATTCGTCTGCTTGTGATTTACATTTTCTAGTGCGGATTGGATACTTTGACTGTCCTCGATGCAATTTGTTAAGATTTGTCGCTTGATACTGACACAAGGCGGAGAAGTAGTTATTTCCGCTCTATTACCAGACGCTGATACAGAAAAGCGTGTTGCGCCACCATTCTCTTTATTCGACTTAGCAATTGGCTTAACAGTCTCATTCGACGGAGTCGAGTTAGGGTCATTGTAATACTCGTTAATAAGCTTGATGTCATCTTTACTAAATCCCTTCACAGCTAGTAGTGATTGCAACTGTCTCTGTAATATGCTACTTGCAGACGTCTCGATTGCACTGTCGGTATAAATTGACTTGTAAAGTTTTTGGTATAATTTTAGCTTTTCCTTCGTAAGTTTTGGAGTGACGACAGCGTGCTCGACACTGGCCTCATCTACAACATTCAATTCTGCATTTGCAGTCGACTTTGCGCTACTAAAAGTCATTACATCTGCAACTCTGCGCATGCGACGGGATTGAAGCTCATTCGATCCTAATGACGCTCGTGCACTTTGTAAGAGCTTGCGGTATTCAGGGCGTAACTGTCTCATCGCTTCGGTTTCTCGTTTCTTTAGTTGTAACTGTTTCTCTTTTGGCGTCAACACAATTTCATTATGGTGTATATTTTCATTTCCGTTTGATGTTTGTAAGTCGGGGGTGCCGTGATCTCTGTTTCTTTTGGATATTCGAGAGATGTCCACCGTGCCTACTTGTGTTGTCTCTGATGATACATTGTTATCAGCAGTGACATCCATCAATGCAGTATGCCTTATAGTGTTAAGGCTATGTTCGGTATCCTTACTACTTGGGCTGATACAAGATAAGATAATAGTAGTCGCATTAGTTGCGTTGAATGAAGTCTTGAGTAACATAGTCAGTTTGCATTTTCGATATATAAATGAACAATCCTGATTCAACTTTCTCGACACTATACATTCCTTTAAATAGGCCAATGATGAATTGATCTTGCTACATTCTTTGCGCCTTTCAGCGGAGTGATACATGCTATCTATTTTGTGCTCAGAACCGGCCAAGTCAGTAAATGTTAACACGCTTTCATTGATAAAAATTTGAATGAAAGAATGCGACCTAGAGCTTGTATCATTCACACCAGTTCCTTCAGTATGACGTATTTTCACACCATATTGTATCATATTTAACAATTCCTCGGAACTTTTACATAAAACTTCGACGCAAGGAAATGCTTGTACAGTGCCATCAGCACAGGTAACCAAGTTACAAGGAATGCAATGATTCAGAATATCTTTGGCATTATCACCATCTAATTCTATAATGGATATACTTATGTTATCCGTTTCACGATAAGATGGGTTATGAAATATATCATGGGCCATTTGAGTGTACATACTAGAGATTGTATACGTTTTCCCTGACCCAGTTTGGCCGTATACTAATACGGTATTGAATCTAGGAATAGAACTGAAAGATGAATGCACTAGTGGTTCAATTAAGTCCTTATAAACCTCAGCATTTGAACATTTTTCATTAAATACTCGATAAAAATTGAATGAATAATGTGTCATGAGCATATCTTTCATATTCGCATGCATTCTAGCGTCGTGAACGATTACTTCTTTTTTGCCGCTACAACTAATAACATCAAACTCACCATTTTTGTACTCTTTTTCAAACAAAGGACGTTTTCTAATGCAACAGATGACTTTACTTTCATCTACTCTGACACTATCTTGCTCCTCGTTGATCTCTTTGGTCCGCATATACTCTTGTATGCCGTTCACAAAATTACTACGGTATTCGCGGCGAGCAGTTCGCTTGTCCATATTGCGTATTGGGTTGGACTCGCTGTTCCCCATTCCGTTACGATCTACTGCTTCACACTGGGTTCTCAATTAGCACCAAATTCTGTGCTATATTATCAGAGTTGTATCATAATATTTAAAAAATAAAAAAGCTTAACTTTTGATTGTCCCTGTCGGTACTGCAACTTTAAATAACTATTTTTATTGCATACAGCGGTGGACTATGTAGACATGAGAGCACTAGAAGTCACTGCAGATCTCGATCACTGCCTCTTCTTATTGCTTAAAGTAATAATATGAGCGGCAATCAACAGGTGTCAAGGCATACTACGATGCGTGTATCAGAGTTGCCATTCATAATCGACGCATCCCGACCTCACTCCATTCAAATGCTTAAGCGGATAACTTGATCATCGACTATTTCCATACATAATTATTCTCAATAAGGAACCGGTACCGGTCTCTCGAGAAATGTGGGCACTATGTCCGGCACATTGCTAGTTTTGCCCTATGTCTGATATAACGACATACTTGCAGGCGGCCAAGCGCCATGTGCAGCGCTTCGACGGAAAGGAGCTCTCTAAGTTAGTGGCTTTGCCATTGAAAAAAGAGAGAAATGGTAACAGCATGGTTGAAATTACTCCAGAGGAAAAAAAGTTTGTGGATAAAATTAAAGTAGCAGGATTAAAAAATGTTGTTGAGTCACAGACTAATTTTCCTGACGCCTTAAGTGGGGCTGTAACATCGCATTTACTGTGTATCAATTCATTGCTTGGCAAGGATATAGAAGGAGCATTTAAGCATCAACTTGATTGTTATGATTACGTATATTCATATTTGAATTTATGCTCATCAGATAATGATACAACTTGGATCATACCAGTATTTACAAAAGTTGCCGATGATATGAGACGTTTGGCACAAATTGACGATGCGAATAAAGGAACTTCTCAGTCAATAACACGATGTATTTCAAAATATCAAACAACTTTTACAAGTTTACAGTATGCACCATTGAACACTATCGACAATAGATCGTCCAAGAAATTGGTTTTTATATATATTGCTAATTTGCAGTTAAAAATTTATTTCAAATTACATAATTTACAGAATGCATTAAAGATTGTACCATTGTGTGACAATGTATTGAGAGATGCGATTGAATTATTTCCTTTAAGTGACGTGACAACTTATAAGTATTATAACGGCAGATTAAAAATGTTTAGTGATGAGTTAGAAGATGCTGCGGACTGTTTGACCTGGGCCCTTGACAACACTCCCGTGAATTGTATAAAAAATAGGCAACTTATTTTGACTAGTTTGATCCCTGTAAATATGGTATTCCATGGCATTTTCCCCACGGAAGTAGTCGGTAAAAAGTACGGATTACAATGCCTAGTCGATATTGCAAATGCTGTGAAAGTTGGAAATATTAAAGTGTTTGAGGATTTAATGGAATTATACCAAGAGTCTTTCTTGAAATTGGGTATCTATCTCGTATTAGAGCGTCTAAAGACGGTTGCATATCGGTGTTTGTATAAAAGAGTTTATAAGATAATTGGTGATAGTAGAGTACATCTTAGTATTTTCGAGCATGTGATGAAGTCATTGGGTGAAGAGGTGGACCTAGACGAAATAGAGTGCATTATTAGTAACTTAATTTGGAACAATAAAGTTAAGGGATATCTACATCATAAAAGAAGAACCTTAGTGCTTGATAAGAAGGGTGATCCATTCCCATCGGAACTCAGTAAGAGGCAAAGGGCCCACGAAGGACGATAAAGTGGTAGTTAATATGTCAAAGTCATGTAAAATAAATAAATGTTCTGAAAAGCTTCCCCCCAGTTTGTTCTTTACGACTGTCGTTAAGTGGGTTCGTCATTGTCTTTTTTTTGCTATCGCAATAATCCCTTCGAACTTCAACTTGGACATTCCCGGGTGGGCCGATGACTCATAACAGAATCTGATTCAGATTTCTCTACTCTCACTAAGGATTTCTTGCGTGGTAGAAACAGTTCATTCCGCGCAAGTCCCGCGCCAGAAAGTTGCCAGTTACCACAGGCTTTGCGCCAGGTAGCATATCGCAAGTGGGTCAATGAATGCTGCATTATTGTCGGGAAATTTCCCATGCAAGTTATACAATATGCTTGAACATGAAGTTGCATCGAGGGAGGTGATCTCATGGTTACCGCAAGGGCAAGCTTTCAAAGTATTCAATGCCAAAGAGTTCGAAGCTCATTTATTACCAAAATATTTTAAGCATTCTAAAATAGCCAGCTTTCAGCGACAGTTAAATCTTTATGGTTTTAAAAGGATCTGTAAAGGTGATGATGTCGGTGCATATTACCATACTCAGTTCTTGCGAGGTAGACGCGATCTTCTGAGAGAAATTCAAAGGGTTAGCACTAGTGGTAAAGGGAATAAAGCAGAGTATGACCCAGAGACAGCATATACTACAACGGTAACAAATACGACTACAACTACCCATTCTACAACTACAACCGTTGAAAGCGTCCTTACGACGTCCTCGTCACTGTCATCTATTGCTGAAATTATCGCATCGGATGCTCCAAACATGTGTGAAACCAAAAAGAACAATGAAAATGATAACGAAAAATATATAAGTGTATTGGATTTTCTAGATGATAACTACGTCTTCGGTAATGAATTGTATGAGTATCGTGATGGCTCGGTGCACACAACACGGCAACCAAAAGCAGTTAAAAGTGCATATAATGCCTCTCGCATCAGTAATAATGCGATCAATTTTCCCAACAGCACACACTTGGCTGACATCACCAAGAATCCATACTACAATAAGCTTAATGTAGATAAATATAGATCGTTTTGCGAAAACGTAACTACCAAACCGTCGAAAATTACTCAAAACATTGGATTTGGTAGTAAAGTAGATTTAAGAAAGAATGATAAAAGTGTCGACAAAGGTGATGAGTTCAGCGACGCGCTTACCACGATGACGCCAATAGTTGCTCGCGTAGTCGATGATGTGTTCGGGTCTTGTGACTCTTTTTCTTCATTGATTTAGCTTTAGGCTATAGCTGTATTGTGATCTGTTCGGGTGTATTGAATCTTTTTCTACACTGATTTAGTATCAACCCATAAACGTTTTGTGAACTTTGTTATTATGTAATAAAATTATCTTAACTTGTTACTATACTTCAAGTCTGGTAGTACATTCCTGTCATTAGTGGTCTAGATATGTCAACGATTGACTTATGTGTGCTAACCCCGAACAAATGTTACGTCCAAGCATTGCTAGATCGCACCAGCAGCACGGTTAGTACTAGTGTTCGATAAAAAATAATGCATCAAAACCATAGGTATATTTAATTATTCACAAAACTATTAACAAGCAACATAGTGGACTACTCTATTGATTTAGGAACGGTGATGGAAAGCTATTTCCTTGTGCTTCTTCTCACTCCATAAGTATACCATTATGCCAAGAGCAAGTCCAGGTCCTGCTTCTAGTAAGAATTCAGAAACTTTTTTAAATATTTTTGCTGGTGCATCCTTAAACATAGGAGACACGATATTTTGTTCAAAAGGTGATAAATGTTGAGTAACTTGACCATTTACAGGGTAATGTTTCTTCCAAAGCTAGTGTAAAAAAATAAAAACAATTAATAATGAAAATAATACTAATAATAAAATGGAGACTCAAAGATAAGGTCTGTAGCACCCAAATAAGGTGCATCCAAAAATAGCAGTGGACATGGCTAGCGAAGAAATGACACAAAAAACGCGACGTTTACAGTGGCTAGTACTTTTACACACTAAGGCCAGAGAGGATTGTCACTGATCTCTGTGTAAATGGTCAGTAGCCAAGGTGGAGGAGAAGTACCTTCTTGAGTGCAGGGGCGACGTCGGCACGGGATTCCCCGAGACGCACGATGGAGCGGAACATCTCTGCTTCTTCTGTTTTATTTTTATTTGCCCCTGCTTCCAAATATGAGGGTAAGGGTTCTAAAGGGGATTAGATTAGGAAAAAAGAAGAGAAGAGGTACAACGGCTCCTTGCTTTTATTAGTTACATGAAGTCGTACAAATCGTCGCGAATCATGATTATGTTTTCTTCCTCTAATTTGAATAGTATGGTCATAAACTTCTGGAAATCAATAACTTTCGTTGTTTTTAAGTTAAATTTATTCCAAAGATCTTCAATTGAGAGATTTTCGGTGTCTCCCGCGCTTGTGATTTTCTGTATCAACGACATGACGAGCAGGTAAGACTCGTCACTCGATTCTATTGTGTTGATTTTATTCTTACAATTGTCGACGAATGTGTCGTCCTTCAGTTTCTCGGTAATATTATCAACTTTACGTGGTTTTTTGTTGTTATTATTACTATTATTGGTATAACTATTGCCGCTGCCACTGCTGCTGGTACCAGCTCCTCCACCCACACTATTACTACTATTCTCATTTTCATCCTGTCCATCATTATGGTAATTACTATTTTGTAACCGTCGTTTATCACGATTGAATTCTGCCATAGCACTCTCTGTATTACCAATATCACTGAAGTAGACGTAATTTATTAGCTCTGTTGCGACATCTACATCAACTTTTTCTACATCCTTGGATAATCTGCACTTGGCGTGAGCAGTGGATAAACGAATCATAGTCTCTAAGGAACGTGCAGTCACCGGTAAATTTCTTTTAGCAGCTTGTTTGGACCTCATTCCACTATATTCTGCAGCAATACATTCCATCGCCTCTTCGGTCAATTCGGGATGTATTCGTTGTTTCGCATAATGCAAATATTTCCTTAAAAATGATTTCGTTAATAAATCCGAAGATGAAGTAATAGAAGACGCACTTCTGGAGCTATTTGAACCCTTTGAGGTCTTCCCACCTATCCAAACTGGCGTTTCTTGATCGTCGTACTCTTCATCTTCATCTAGATTCAATATTGATCCTTGGTTTAATGGCTCCGGTTCCATGATGGTGCCTGGGCGACGATACTGGTGATTCTTAAGTATTCCTTCGGACTTCATGCGGTCGAAAGTAGGATCCAAGTCGTCCAACATTATAAATAATAAATCAAAACGAGATAAAAGTGAATCTGGTAAACCAATGTTCTTGTAAGGTGGTTGCGATTTATCATACTGTCCGTATACCGGATTGGCTGCTGCCAAGACACTACACCTAGCATTTAATGAGGCGTGAATACCAGCTTTTGCAATCGTGACGGTTTGCTGTTCCATGACTTCATGGATAGCTACACGATCAATTTCACTCATTTTATCAAATTCATCTATACAAACTATACCACGATCAGCTAACACCATTGCTCCTGCTTCCAACCTTCTATCATTCGATTCTGGGTCATTTGTTACAGCAGCAGTTAAACCTACACCGGTAGATGATCTACCTGTGGTGGAGATTGCTAATGGCGCTACTTCTAAGACAGATCGTAGCAACTGACTTTTAGCTGTGGACGGATCTCCTAGTAACATGACGTTGATATCGCCTCGTAAATGAGTTCCGTTATCTAAATTTCGCTCTTCGCCGCCTAGCAATTGTAGTACTAATGCTTTCTTTTGATTACTCAAACCAATCAGCGATGGGCATAAAGACCTAGCTAATATATCTAGTATATTTGTATTATTTCTCGCTAAATCTTTAATATTCTTCATATCACCATCGGCGCCACCAACTAATTTGATAGAGCCAACGTCCTTTCCTATAACAGAAATATTATTGCAAAGAATTTTTGATGCATGAGTATTAGAAACTAAATTTTCATTTATTGGAGCCAGGGGCATATAAATTCCCACACATTTAATTCTATCACCAGGCTTTACACGATCAACCAAGTCATTCTCTAATATGATCTCGATCGAACGAGGCAATTGACCAACTTTTGATCTTTCGGGCATTTCAGATAATATTATTACCTGACGATCCTTGTACACTGATAAGCCAGACTCCAATTCCATGGGATTGTTATCCTTATCTTCCTTTTTCATACCAGACTTGTTATTTGGTAAACGAATATTCTGATACCCGCCGACACCCTTTACGCCAACTTCTAATGATTCGTGGTCAAAATGCTCCATTTCTTCGTATACTTTAGTTTTCTCACAATACATAACTGAACGCACCACTTTTGGTTTTACATTAGAAACTTTTAATACAATTCCTTCTACCTCTACCATATTATTTAACAGACTAGACAGTAAACCGCGAGGTGAAACAGAATTTAAACCCAAACTACCTTCAAAACCTACTTGCAATTTATGCTCATTCTGTTGTAGCGCTTTCTCAATTGCAGGATTTTCATTGGCTAAGCTGTCAGTGGCATGCTTCATAATAGCTTCTCTCAGCGCAAGCACATATTCTCTGGGATTGCGAAGAATTGTATTAGCCAAACCAGTATCATGAACTCTAATATCATTGATATTAATGACTACTCGGTATTTCTTGTCGATGATGGCATCTGTGATTCGACTATTGTACTTATCTGCGAATTGTTGGTTGTTGAGAAAGTTCTCGATGTCTTTCTTGATGTCGTCGAAGGTTTTCTCCTCCATCACGGCACTGCAGCGGAAGCGACTTCACCAAAGTATTTCTTGCAAATTTATTAAGAATTTTTCAAAACTTTCAAAATTGAGGAGCCGGTACTCTCCAACGGATAACAGAGAGAGAGAGAGAGAGAGAGAGAGATTAAACTAGCCACGTCACACTAATACAACTGCCATGTCAACCATAAAGTGGAAATAAGTAGTATCAAATGTCAGCACAGATAACGTCAGCATATTCTTGGCCCAGATCGCTCCTTTGGGGCAATCACGAAGTGTATAGAAGTTATCACAAACTAGCAATCTTATTTTCTGGTCGCTCCGCCTGTTCCCAATCTGTAATAAATTATAATTGAGTACCGGTGAAATAAATCGCCGATGATCCCGGGATCGCCGGGCGATTAAGTTCTACATAGTACGAAGCGGTTGCTGGGTTCCAGAATGTTCAAAGCTTTCCGTTCAACTAATTTTTTGGCGCGTAAAATGTTGCTGCGCTCGAATGCCTCAACATCGAGTGGTCCCAGTGCTGGAGGAAGTGGTAGTATACCCTTGCCGAACGAAAATGTTAATATATTCCAAACTGTCGGGCGGTTTTTGAGTAAAAATAAGCAACAAATTATGAATATGATTGGTATCTACTTCTGTTTTAGCGTAGCAATCCATAATTATAAGATGAAAATAGCATGGGATGAACGAGAGAAAGAAGTTCAAAAAGTAAAAGATCAATTATCACAACTAGAGACGGCTTTAATATCTGAAACTAAGTGGATTGATGACACCGAGCAGAGGATATTGAAAGCGGGAAGTAAGCAAAAGGGGATATTATTAGAGGAAATTATGAAGAAAGTATCTCCTATTATAAAAGAAAGCACTAAAAGTTCTAATGACACTAGCACACTTAATCAGCAGAATGGTGTAGTAAATACTGTAGAAAATGCTAAAGGAAAGCTGTTATAACATATTATCCTATGTGTATAAGTAGTAACAATGTAATACAAATTTAACAATTATTGATTTCGGCAAATTTCCTTTTGGAGTTGACATCATTAGCTCCTGACGCATCACCAGATATTTGCAAAAATGCATCATCAGAAATTGTTTTAGCGTAAATAACCCCCAACTGATCACTAGCTGTAGATAGATAGTATTGACGAGCATCACCAAAGGATATAATACATGCTCGAACTATGTCACCAGGCAGAAAGCACTCTCTTATAATCAAAGCATCGATATCATTCGTTCGAATATCTTCACGCCTTATAATTCCTTTAGCCGTAACTTTTAAATCTCTATCACTAACTCTAAAAATTTCTACATTAGCTTGATTCATAGTAATCGAAAGCACTTTACACATGACTTGATCACCAATATCTATGATTGACTCCTTTGCTGCCACGTTACTAGTCGCTGGAAGAATAACGTGGATAATCTTTCTATTAGACAATTGATTGGTTTCAATTGTTGGTGTTCCCACAAGAAGTGAGTGTATGTTATTATTCCTTACATATGTACCCATTCCTGCATCATAATCCTTGGTTGATCCAACAACATCTCCCGGAAAAAACTGTTTATTCATTTGGCACGATGATGATGATACAGCCCAGTTTCCTCGCCTCGAGTGGCAATACCTACACACACTTCGTTTCAAGCGACAAAAGCACTTAGATCAGCACTGATGGCCCAACACAGTCGGCAACACTGACTGTCAGTGATAAGATTGACTCATTGATAGGCTCAATGGTACCAGTAGCATTCGCCGGTACAACTTTGGCGACGAATAATTCGTAACGACTTTGTCCCATAAATATAGAAATAGAGAAAGAAAGCAAGAGATCCTCCGTCGTAACAATAAGAATAATCGTCATACAGGTATTGCGCGCCATTCAATGCTTAAACCCTTGTGTTTCTGTGGTTCTCATTGAGCGTCCCAAGTAATATAACATAAGCAGCAAATACTTCTGTAGGCGAAACATTTTACAGTCTCTGTGATATAAAAAATTGAATCAATTTTGTAAGTATAATATATTCAACGCCCAGTAAATATGCCAGTTAAAGGTGACGAAAAAATATGAAAAAACTGAACTAATGATATCTGGCATATCAAGCTGCTGAAAATTTGTTGGAGGAAAGATTCCAACTAAGAAATCAGTGTGAACTCCTCTGTAATCACTCTGACAATCACTAACATATGATTCAACCCTAGTTCCGCCCGGTCCAACACCAAACTAGTGAAAATTTTGGCCAATTTTGGCTATAAAAAAGGCAAGTAGGGACGCGACTTGGCGATTGTCGCATGGGTGACTCCGATCCTTTGAAGAAGGCCGACCGAGTGCGCAAGGACGGCGAAAAGAAGGTGAAAAAAGTAGTGAAAACTCGCGATGTAGCTCCACCTAGTCCAGGTGCT
>JACCDO010658118.1_pt1 | contig 12663 bp, 10 predicted proteins | sample 7446101 | NCBI WGS metagenome assembly JACCDO01 (sample SAMN15323440, study PRJNA562643) | freshwater metagenome | isolation source: river surface water | place: USA:Blue River Watershed | collected 2017-08-16
AACTTTCAGCCTATATTAACTCTGCAATCACACCTATGAGTAATCACCTATAATTTATGGTGTTTTATGAACTAAGAGGGCATACATCGACTCTAACATATTCAATTTAATTCATTTCTCATGCACTAACTTTACTTATTTTTAGAAAAATAAATAAATAAATAACTCCTGTACATTTGTTGATAAATCTATCGCAACGCACGATAGTATTGATGACCGTTTATTTCCCGTTTCTATTTTTGCTAGATTATATTTGTTTTATTTTTTATTTTAAAATATTAATATTTTATGCTGACGTTACTTTTAACCCTAAGAAGGGAGCAAGTTCCTTGCTGACGCAACAGTGGTGGCAGAGGACGTATTCCACACAAAAAAAAACATGGCACTGGATTTATTGAAGAGTGTTGGAGCAGCAGGCTCGTCGGCGGTCATTACAGTTACTGGTAAGTGACACTATATCACTGTAATAACCGCACTACTTGGATGTTTAATCAACAAGAAGTGATAATGGTTATTTCATGGCGTTATCATAATAGCAACATTTTTACAACAATATTCTTACTCTTTCATTTATTATTATCTAGGTATACATCCTATTGATGTTGTCAAGACTAGACTTCAAGTCTCTGGTGATGGTGGTAGAAATTATAAAGCATTAGGCATAAGTGGCACAGTTAAAGTTATTGCTGCAGAGGAAGGTGTTACTGCATTCTGGAAGGGTATTGGTGCAGCTTGGTTAAGAGAAGCATCATATACATCTTTACGTCTTGGTTTATATGGACCTATTAAACATGCAATGGGTGTAACTGCAAAATCACATTTTTTCTTAAAGTTTTCTGCTGGTTCTGCAGCTGGTGCTATTGGTTCCATTGTTGGTAACCCATTTGATGTATTGAAGACAAGAATGATGACAGCAGAAGGTAAGGAACCACCATCAATGAATAAGGCAGCTAGCGAATTGTATAAACAACAAGGTATTGGAGGATTTTATCGTGGATTAGAAGCAAATGTTATGAGAGCAATGGTGTTAAATGGAACTAAAATGGCTTGTTATGATCAAATAAAACTAATGATTGTTCAATCAGGGGTAATTCCTAATGGATTACCAACTCAATTTTGTGCCGCCTTTGGTGCTGGATTCTTCATGGCAACTACTGTCGCACCTTTCGATATGATACGCACCAAATTAATGAACCAACCTCCAGATGCTAAAATATATTCCGGATTTGTAGATTGTTTATTTAAAATTGTAGGCAAAGGGGGTCCTCAAGCATTATATGCAGGTTTTATTCCAATTTGGGCTCGTTTCGCCCCAACAACGTGTTTACAATTAGTCATTTTTGAACAAATAAAACCAATATTCGGTGTCAGTGGAGGAATGGAATAAAGTCACAATATATACTTAGATTATAGGAATTTTTAAGTATATTAAAGCCTTGATGTAATAAGAAGTATTTAATCAAACCTAAATTATTTTATATTTGTTACATTAGAAACCTAATTGAACCATGTACTTATATACTTAAACTAAAACCATGTAAAACATATAAAACCTTCGAGAAAGATAACATATGATAAATCAACAACTGTTAGGACATGCCTAACTTCAACATTCCACTATCTACAATTGATAAAGTACCAAAATCATTAATTTTTTGTTCACTAAACAATAATTTAAAACGTAATTCATTATATTCTTCATTCGTGACTCCTGCCTGAACAAATGCCATTAATCTTTGGTAACCATTAAAATAATCTTCTATATAATCATTATCACATTTTTTAAAATAACACACACCATCAGAATGAGCAAATCCAGTGCATGTAACATTCATTAATTTTTTATAATTATAACATCTTTCGCAACAAGTTGCTATGGTAAATGCCCTGTAAGATCCCGCATCACATTGACCAAAAAACATGTCTCTATTAGGTATAAAATGATAGTTCTTATGACACATATTTGAATCTTTCCATACATCAGAACTATTATTTATATTCATCCAATCAACATATTTGGTGGCCACATGCATTTGTAACTTATACCATCTATCGTATTGATGTACTATTGAAATAGGACTATTTTGAAACAGGTTTGATACCGTATCAGTAAAGTCTAACACATTAGAATTTAATGATGATTGCATGTGTGACACCAAAAGATCCTGCTCATAATTAACTTTAACCGATACCTGCAACAAGTTAGTGTATATGATAACATTATGAACACCTTGATCAACTCCATTACGCTCACATGAAGGAAAACGTCCAAATCCTTTACCATATAGAATTCTATTCATTTGATACAAATAATCTGAAATCACATTTACTGTTCCCAAAGTAACACCTGAACATATAATTGGATTAATACTTAAAGAATTTAATATTTCTTCACCGAAGCAGTCTAATATCCATCCACGATTCCAAGCACAATCACCTATTGGCAATCTCGTTTCTTCGCCGACAACATGTAATATATTATCCGATATATTGAGAACTTTAAATGGGTCGGATTGAAACATGGAATCACGAATATCAATCAATATAACACGATTAATTATAGAAAGAAATGAAAACTTTTCGTTGAACAATAAGTGATATTTGAGTATCCATCGTAGTGTAGATGGATGATACTTTTGAAGATATTGTGGGTATACATCATCTAGTCTAAACTCGATTAATGTAATATTATTAAATTTTGCTATATGCAGATTTTTTGCGACTATTGGATAATTCATGAATATTACTACCGCAGCATCATGATTAAATTCACGAAAAGATTTGGCAAATATTGCAAAATTAGATGGATCTAAATCTGTAGCCATTCCTAATATTAAATCAATTTTATCACGAATTTTTCTATTTTCATTAAATAATTTGTGATGATCAAACTTGTACTTGAATGTCATATGAAAATCATCTGACGTATTTGAAATAGATCGTAAAGATCCTCCGTTGCTATGATATGTACTCTCACTAAAATCTCGCAGGATAATATTATTAGTACTATTGTCAAATCCTTTTTGAATAAGTACGACATCATTAGTATTATTAGTAAATCCTCCTCGTAAAGCATTCAAACGATCAAATTTCAAATTATCAAAGTAGCCCGTATCTGAGCTACCGTGAAACACCATGAATATCAAAAGATAAATGACAATTAACAATAACGCAATAATGACTAGCTGAAAATATTTCATTTCAATTAATTAATTTTATTCAAATAACCATGTAATATAAATCATCTAACAGTATACCAGCGAACACATCGCAGGTGCGACAACCCGGCAGAAGGTTACTAAATTCAACTCGCTACTGGTTCAACACTGGCTTCTCCTGGGGCATAATTTAGGAGGTAAAGGTAAGGAAATATTATTCCTGGACGGCCCGGCCCGGTCCGTAATCGTACGTCCCAATGTTAGTGTATCATTGTGTTAAGTGTAAATAATATTACAGGCGAGTACATATTGAAGTGGAAACCTATGCTCAAACCCAATTGAAGATTTAAAAAGAGTAACAATTACAGTTTACTGTAAGTATTAAGTAACCAAGCTAAATGTCAGAACTAACACCTTATTAACGTATGCGTTATCTATAAAAAATAATTAAAGTAGTAATAACTAATAAAATGTTCCCAAGTACAATAATACGTGAACTATTTAGTATATAATTACAAAGAAATGATGAATTGAATTAAATCGATAAATTTATGCACCCAGATGAATTAATAAAAGATAATATTTGATGGCAACGACAAATTCGATTCATCCCACTGTATAGTGTTACACTGTATTGTTTTGTGCGAGTGTATTCTGGTACCTAGAGGAACCGTAACTAAAGATTTCAGAAAATTGGGGAAAAATGACTTGTTAATCGACCAATTTCAACTCGAAAATGCGATCTATTTTGCTCGTGACGTTCGTGACGTTGCTGATAACGATCTCGGGGAAGTGTCCATTTCATGATATATTGAGTGATTTAGGACTGTATAGTGGTGATACCACTACATCGAATGACGTTGATGTTGGTAGTGACGAGCATTATTTAAGACAATTATCTATTAAGAGTAAACCTCCACCATCAAAAACGCGCCGACCAACCCGAAATCCAACAAATAAACCATCTTCTAGACCAACAACGTCTAAACCAACGGTAATGCCAACTACTTTAACATATTTAGAACCTGCAATTTGCTTAAATAATGTGACGCAAAGTATAAATGATACTACCATTTGCGACGTTGTCAGTAATATTGAAAATGATCTCGATTTGATTTTAGATACATATACAATATTCCAAAAATCGAATTTATTTGGAAGTGTAATACGATTAGCATTTCATGATGCCGGTGAGGTTTTAGTATTCAACTCTACTGACACTTATGGTCCTGATGGATGCTTATCCATATCGGATGACAACGCCGGCCTAATTGAATCGAGTAAACTCACATCGACTGTAATCGATCCAATGTGGCAAAGATATTGTTCAACAGGTATATCACGTGCTGATTTTTGGGCATTATTAGCAAAATTTGTAGTTGAAAAATCAGCATTATTAGGTTTGACTGAAGTTACTGTGCCATTCTATTATGGCAGAAAAGATGCATTAGAATGTGATATTGGTAAGGGCAGGCTACCAGGCGCAACCATGACAACTGTGGAAGAAACGAATAATTTTTTTTTCACGCATATGAACTTATCTTCAATAGATGTAATAACTTTGCTTGGTGCTCATAGTGTTGGACATGTCTCTCCAAGCCAATCTGGATTTGGAATAGTTGACGATAAATTGAATAAAACGTCATATCTTAGCAATGCATTTGATAGCACTCCTCACATTTTAGATAACAAATATTATATGACTTTAGTAAATTCGCGATGGACTTTAGATAATGCTGTTGCTAATAGTCATCTTCAAGATTATATTGAAAAGAAAAAGGTCCAAGTTATGTTAAATGTTGACATGTCACTGGCATGGTCTATTGAAACTTCTAGTAATGGACTTAAAACTTCATGTGGTGGTCGTACGACTAATTATCCAACAATGAAACCAACCCGGAAACCTTCTAAAGCACCCACAGTAAAGCCAACATCCGATTCATCATCGGCATGCAGTAGAGAATCATCCACTCTAGACACCATAGAAACATATATACGTAGCAATACTGCATTTGTAGAAGCATTTGCAATAGCCATGTCCAAAATGAGTAATTCTGGATATAGTTATGATAATTATGAAGGGAAATTAGGTACTTTGCATAAAATGAGCTGCTGAATGTAGCATCTCAACACAAGACTCCTAGTTGTTGTAGTGTAAATTTATAAATAGTTTAGTTCTTTTTTTCAGAATTCGGAAATTTACCATTTCCGGAATTTCCACTTCCTTTATAGGTCTCGATGTCATAAAAATATAAGACACACAATACCAACCCAAGTCTGTAACACCCTCCTACAATTGTTTCATGAAGGCGCAGTTGCGAGCTTTCGTTGGCCTGGAGGTTATTGTCGTATTGGCACTTCACGTGTATTTATGGTTTACTAAACATTCAACTTGCGGCGTTGTTAATAACACAGTATCAATGTCTTCAAAAGTGCAACAATCGTTAGAAAACGATTTTGTGCTGCCTGTTATCGACATTACAGAATTGTTAAAAATTAAAGAACGAGGCGATATCATAAAGTTAAAAAATCATTCAGTTATTAACCAAATAGGTTATGCGTGTAGACATTACGGTTTTTTTTATATAACCTCGTCGTTATTTAATACTTCTTTATATCATGAATTAGATCAGATATCTCATGCATTTTTTGATCTTGTTAGTGCTGAAGATAAAGAAAAATTGCACATGAAATATAACGGTAAAGCATGGCGTGGATATTTTGCTGTTGGCGACGAATATACATCAGGATTAGCTGATAATAAAGAAGGATTATACTTCGGTAAGCACGAGACCAATAATACCGAATTATTGCACGGAAATAATATGTACCCAAGATTTAGAGTCAACAATCAATCATATGATATGCAAATACCTGTTGACAACTATATGCATGAAATGGAGACTATAGGACACACACTAATACAAGCAATAATAGTTTCATTAAATTTAAATATGGAAGAAGAAAAGTTACGCGATTATTTTTCATTCAATGATCCCACAATTTTGTTTCGAATATTTAATTATCCACCCCATAGTGAGAATGATGTTAGAATAAAAGACAGTTATGGTGTTGGTGCACATACTGACTATGGTTATTTGACAATATTGCGCCAAGAATCTGATGGGTTACAAATCAAACTGTCATCAGCTAGTGATAACTCATGGATTCCTGTTCCTATTATTCCGAATAGTTTTGTTATTAATTTAGGCGATGCCTTAGAGCGTCAAACAGGAGGATTGTTACGTGCAACATTACACAGAGTTGAAAAGCGAGTGAATACAATCAAAAGTAGACTTTCTTTTCCATATTTTTTTGATCCAAATTTTTATTCAGATATGAAACAAATATTTAATTACTTGAATGATGAAGATAAAAAATTTGCTGTAGAAAATAGGGAAAAAATTCAACGATGGGATAAACAGAATCCAAGCGATTTCATTGGTTCTTATGGTCATTATTTGATTAATAAAGTTTCTAAAGTGTTTCCTGATTTAGCAAAAAGTAATTTAAATGATGCTGTGGAGTTATAACCTTTTTCCTGGGTTGTCAGTTTGTAGTTTTGTAAATAATTTACAACGAATTAAAAATCCTTTTAAATATGCGAATTCATAGTTAAGTTTTTAGAAAGTGCAAACATTGTGTTTGAAACGCGACTTACCCTCAAATCACTCTTAATCCCTAAATCAAGGGTATTTTGGTATTCTTTGGGAAACGACAATACAATAATAAAAGTATTAACAAGTTATTTTAATATGGGTAGCAGCGATGATGACTATGAGACAACTTTGTCTATGGTCATACCGTCATCATTTAGTCTATTCGGGTCTTTCCTTGTTTGTTTATCATATATTGTTTTCCAAGATTTAAGACGTTTACGGTATGTTGAATTAGTGTTTTATATGTCATTGAATGACATGATTGCATCTATTGGTTCAGTTATGGGGGTGGTTCATACAGCAGAAGCGTGTACATTTCAAGGAATAGTTACAAATATGAATTTTTTATCATCTATTCTTTGGTGTGTCGTTGTAACATATCAATTGTGGTTAGTTATAACAAGTGGAAAAATGATTACTAACTCTGAAATGAGAATATTCCACGTAATATGTTGGACTTTTCCAGTGATAGTAACTTTATTGCCACTTATAAATGCTACATATGGTCACGATAATGGTAATACTTGGTGCTTTGTGAGTCAAACTAGTTCATCACCAGACTGGGCTGTAACCTTTTGGTCACTTTTTGCCTTTTATTTATGGGTTTTAATATCTATTGCTATTATGATATTACTAATGCTCGATTTGTTTATTAAAGTAAGAAGTATGCCCCACACAAGTAATATCGTTTCAAATTCATTAAAAAAATTAGTATTTTATCCTATTGTATTCATTGTTTGTTGGATTCCATCATACATTTCTGACTACAGTTATAGTCAGCATTATGCTGTTAAAGAATCGACTGATGTTAGTGGGAGTATATTGCCATGTTTGCAAGGATTTTTTTTAAGTATAACATTTTTTTATCAAAATATTGTTGTCAGAAAAAAATGGAAAGATTTAATTACTTCGTATATGAATACAGCCCCTGATTTTAGAGATAGTCTTGTCAGTAGCGTAGTATTAATTGAATCCGAAATTGATTATATTCGTCCTAGTGAGAGAAGCACCGAAGTATTTGTAAACAATCCTTCTGGTACTGCTAGAGACTGGCTGTTCGGATCACACAAATCAAGTAACGGATCTGGTACTGGTAGTATTGCTGGTATGAATTCTAATAATTCTTATTTAAGTGACAACATTTATAGAGAAAGTCATAGATCTCAATTTGATAGTGGCACAAGTGGAAAGAATAGTTCAATTGAATTGTAAGTGCGTAGTGTATATATAGACCTGTATATATTAACGAATAGATTATTAGCAGTCAACAATTCTATTACAAACAATTCTATTACAATATTCATTTTATTTTCAATTTTATCGCTTCGTTTCAAGCAAAGGGCCGAAAATTTGGTATTCGCTGAAAGTTTCACCACCTCGGGTACTATTACATTACGTCGACGAAGTTATAAAAGAAAGCATTAAAAATGCCAGCATCCGGTAAAATGTTGAAGAACCAGCAGTATGCGAAGAACAGAGAGTTGGGCATCGGAGATGCATCTGGACGCCTTCCTAGTCGTGTTAAACCAGAAGAAAAAAATGCTCGTTGTACAATTTGTGGTATTGAAATAAGGATGACGAAAACGAATACTGAGATAAAGCAACATGCAGAATCAAAACATCCTAAAAGTACATTTGCTGAATGCTTTCCAAGTGTAGATCTTTCCGCTGGTGGAGCTGCGAAAAAATAAAACAATAAAACAATAATAGTAAATTCATATAATACCAAACAGGATCATTTATAGTTTAGTGAGAATACAAAAATATTTTGTAAACCATAAATACAGTCTTAGAACTTTTAATTTATTAAATACTGAAAAAATGAATAATTATTATGTAAACACACCAGGAAATTAATTAATGACACAACAGAATAATTAATTTATAGTCCTTTCATTACTGTTGCCTCAACCAAATGCGAATGTAGTTTGTTGAGTTGAGCATCATGTTTCGCAATCGTGCACTTAACAATATCTTTAACAGATATCATACCAACCATAGTACCAGTGTCCTTTTGTCTGACGAGTAAATGACGAACATTATGATTAATCATCTTCTTCATGCATTTATCTATAGGGTTGTCTAAAGTTACTGACACCAAATTAGCTTTGCCCATAGTGCAAATTTCTTTAACTTGTGTCTCTTTACTTTTACGACCCAATAAACCAACTTTATTTAAATAATCACGTTCACTAATGACGCCAATGACATCACCAGTATCAGAATCTCCGGCAGTGACAGCTAACGCGCCAATTTTGTTTGCAGCCATACGTGCAATTGCATCAAATACTCTAGCATTTTCACTTATTTTCCAATTGATACTGACGTAACAAGACTTAGCCAAGGCAGAACGAGCAGCTAAACAATATAAGCAATTAATAAGACATAAATCAGTAAATAGCGAATAAATTAATAAGAATTAAATCAAATGATGCATGCTGAGGGTATGTATTGAGTTATTTGTGCACAAGTACTTGTACGCAATTCATTTTAGTAAGGCAAGGTAACTTACTTTCATCAAGAGGATCAACGAGGTAATCATCGTTTACTTTGTGGAAATCAAGACTGAAGCATCTGGCGTTGCTTCTTGCAAGCGCTGGGATCGGACGAACGAATCGTGTCAACATATTTCAAATTTGTTTTTTTATGACTAATTCTGCGAAATTCAACTTGAAGTTCCTTTTTCCTCACCAGTGCGTGCGACTGAAAACTTAAAAATTTAAAATTCATTAAAATTATTTAATTTTAACGGTTTGAAGTTGTTATATGAAATATTCTGTAGGGAAATAAAATATGCATCGAATTGAATCACCGATTAACAAAATAAAATAAATGTTTTTTTACATTAGCCACGGTTTGATTGTATTTTATCACATTTCTGTACTCCAGCCACCAATTCATCTACTACTTTTAATGTTTCTTTTTACAATTAGTTTAATGATGCAGTGGATCCTCTGGTCCGGTCCCATTTTGTACCATGGGCGATTTCTGGGAATAGTAACAGATCGAGTTTTAACGCATCAAATCGCACGCTTTCGAATGCGCAGCTCGAAGGTACGCCTCAGCAAGTCTTCGCTGCCCAAGCCGAAAGGTCGTGATGCTGTGCTGAAGTACAAAACAGGTATAAACCTCATTTATTTATTTACTCACTCGCTCACTCATAATCCTTTACATACTCATTAAACAAAAGATTTCAAGCCCACCAACCGCGCAGAAGAAAAACAAAATTTTGATGATAATGAGAATAAGGCAGAATTGGATCCTTTAGCGCTGTGGCTAAGATGTATACTATGTCCAGTGATGATTCCAATATTGTTTTTATATGCGTATTGTTGTAGTAAAGATTTCAAGATAAAACACGGCGAAGAACGCGATGATGATGATGATGATGACGACGATAATGATGATGATGATGATAATTGTGCTGATGAGGAGGAACATGAATCGAATATACTATTGTGTCTATTAAATTTAGTACTTAAACTATTATCTTATTGTGGATATAATGTTGATTCAAACGAGGACAACAATTTGACAAAGATAAAAGAAAATATAGAATTAAATAGTCATAAGATGATATTGCAGCGTAAATTTGATGGAGCAAAACTCAGCAAAGCGCAATTAAAAAAGAAGAGTGAGCTAGCAGTAGATATTGGTCGAACAGATCGAATGATTATAGATTATGAAGGGGATTGGATTGATGGTTTATTTATAGAGAAATTAGATGCAAATGGTAATCGTATTCCTCGTGATGTCAATAAAATTGAAGAGAAGCACGATGAATGTGATGAATTGTTGAGTGTGGAAGAACCGATAGCAATAGTGGCAAAGAAACATGTAAGACTATTCGAAGACCCAGTTATAATTGAGGCTAAAAATGAGTATTCAATTGAACAACCATTACTTTCAAAACCTGTAATAGTTCCAGATACGATTAAAACGACGCAATTTAATGTGACTAAGCTCAAAGAATTGTTAGCTAATGAGAATGTTGCTGGTCCGACACTTTCTTCATTAGTAAATCAATCATCTCCATCACTAAAATCGGCTAATCAGTCTATTGATCAAATAAGTTTAAAAGAAAAAATTCGCAGTAAAAGAAGACCTTGGGAACCAGGCTCGCCTATGGATGATTTAATAAACCATAAATTAAATGAGTATACGTCATATATCAACGATGACGACACTGTTGATTCTATGAGTGTTGTCGATAGGTTAATTATCGAATACAATCATCCACAGTATTTAAGTTCGAATAAAAATGTTTCACCAAAGTCGTCATTTTCAGAGTCCGTAATGCGAAGAAAAATTTCAATTGATAGTACTACATCCGATATGACAGCGCAAACATTTGAGAACTAAATAGTAAAGTAAATATTAAACTGATAATATTATATATGTTGTAATTACTATACATTATAGAAACATTTTAAACACTCGACGTTCATACTTAGTTGTAATGTAGATTCAAGTTGTACTTGTACCATGAATTACACAGACTTGATAGTATTCGCTATTTTATTTGTGTTGCTGTAAAAACTGAGAATATACATCCAATATATGGACATAAAATGGGCAAATAGAGTTTGATGCTTTAGTGGAATTAGACCGAAAGTTATCAAATGGACTATTGGCCAGTATTGCAAGCCACGTATCCAGGATATTTTTCCTTCACTTTTCAATTTAATGTATACATTTTGTAAACTTTGCTGCTGAAACAAACATAGATTGGTAACAAACACTAGAGCTATAACAATCGGTGATCCTATGCATTGATCGATAATTACTCTACTCACAACTCGTGGTAATGACTTGCCAGGACTAAGTCTGAGTAATGTTGGATACCATTTTAAAACAAATGGGGTGACGACCATTCCTCTAATTGCCCCCATTCTTATAGTTCGTTTAGCGTCATACACTTCCGCAAACGATGGCTTTATGGTGTCCTGTGGTAGTATCGATGACATAGTTGAATTATAGTTCTGCTGCTGAGAAATCACGTCACCTGCACTAGCAATGATGAATCCCGTGACTGAATTCGTCAGGAATGGTTTCTTCTCCACCAAACCAGAATAAATTGCAAGAAACGTTTTGAATACATCATAAACCTTCATTGGAAGTGTGTCAATAATATTTGTCAATACCCAAAACATTTTTGTCACTGCAAGGGATTACCGGATTTTTAAAAGACGGAAACTATATTATCTTGGTAAATATTAATATTCTAGTGGTGGATTGAGTGATACTGTAATAGAGAAAGGATCCGCGGAAGCTTGCAACCTTGAATCAGTTGTAGTAAATACCAACATGTGTAATGTCGTTAATTTTTTTGTTACTGATAATGTATACATAAAAACTACCCTATCTAAGGATTATCCTTTCACTTTCCTGCTCCTCCTGCTGCAGCGGCTTTTGCTGCCTTCTTTTTCGCTGCCTTCTTATCTTCCTGTGCTAAAATGGTTTGAATATCTTCTGGTAATGTTACATCAGGACATGCAAATCCTTCAGGTACTGGTAAACCTGTAATGATAGAGTTACCGGATGCCATCAATAAAACAGTAAATTTAACATGAGCAACAACGTCGCCATCGTGCTCATATACAACTGGATATGGAGCTAATAAATCATGCGATACACATTCACGAACTCCTAATTTTGCACTCTTTTCATCACTGAACATGCGTAATGAAAATGGCATGGTTGGTGCTACTTTATTGACGTCATTAAAGAAAGCGCGAGAGGCCTTGTTACGTAAACCATATTTAACATCTACTTTTCGGCGATATACTGTAGTACGTGCTGACATATCTCTTGGCATACCTTTACCAGATGACATGGCTATGTCA
>JACCDO012413891.1_pt1 | contig 12663 bp, 12 predicted proteins | sample 7446101 | NCBI WGS metagenome assembly JACCDO01 (sample SAMN15323440, study PRJNA562643) | freshwater metagenome | isolation source: river surface water | place: USA:Blue River Watershed | collected 2017-08-16
ATCAATGGTAAATGAAGGAGTTTTATATCCATGTCATTCTTTAATTTTACAATTTTATGTAAATAAGACCGATAAAGGTTATAATAAATTATCTGTTAAAATGTATCAGCGTAGTGCAGATTTATTTTTAGGTTTACCGTTTAATATTGCATCAACTTCTTTATTATTATATATTGTTGCTAAATTAGTTAATATGGTTCCTGATATGGTTCATATTACATTAGGAGATTGTCATATTTATGAACAACATTTAGATGCTGTAAAAGAACAACTTTCGCGACAACCTTATAATTTACCAAAATTAATTATTCCAGATTTTAAAACAATAGAAGAAGTAGAATTATCTACATTTGCTGATTATAAATTAGAAGATTATAATTCTCATACAACTATTAAAGCTCAGATGATAGCATAAATATTGATTTTTAATTTATAAAATAAATTATATTATTTTATAATGAAAGAAATTAATGTATCCGAGCCTTGGTTTTCATTATTAAAAAATAAAAAGAAGCGTATTGAAGGTAGACTAAATAAAGGAACTTTTACTACATTAAAAAAAGGCGAAATTATTAAATTCATTAATAACAACGATAGTTTTAAAGTTAAAATAAAAAAAATAGTTAAATATAATAGTTTTAAAGATTATTTATCACAGGAAGGATTAAAAAGAACACTACCTAATATTAACTCAATTGAAGATGGAGTTAATATATACTATAAATATTATACCAAAGAACAAGAAAGAGAATATAAAGTATTAGCTATTTATATTAAAGTAATTTAGATAGCACACTTTGTTTATTATATTAGTTAAGAATATTATCCCCATAAAATTATTTATGTAAATGTGTTTATTGTAAAAAATATATAGTTTTTTATAAAAAAAAATATATATAATATATATATATATATATATGGCTAATTGCAATACAACTTATAACAATGATAAACCAAAAACATTATTAGAAAAATTCGAAATGAGCACAGGTGGAGTAGTAGGAGTAACAATAGCATCTATTTTATCTGTTATTGGCGTTTTACTCTTCGTTAAATTTGTTTTAATGAAATAAATTAATAAATTAATAAATTAATAAATTAATAAATTAATTATTATTATAATTATTAAAATGGATTAAATTCATTTAAATTATCTGTTTTTGTAACCATTGTACCTTTTTTTGCTACAAATGTGTTAAGAGTATAATATTTTATCATACTCTCAACTAATTTTAAATTATATTTATTATTGCCAATTAATTCATAACTTTTACCACATGCAGAACATTTCATATTTAATGTAGAATGTTTCCCTTTATTTATAACATCAGGTGTTAATTCTGGAATATTACATTTATTACATAATGTTGCAAATACAATAAAATTATATATAATTTCTTGAATCTTATCAGTCTGATAATGACCTTTTAGATTATAAATATAATTATTATTATTATGTTGAGTTTTTATTGTATTACATCCTAATACATTTCCAATATAATTAACTAAGATATCAGGTGCTGTGTTTAATTGACTACTAATATTAATAATATTATCTAAAACAGTGTGGCAATTTCCACCACGTCCTGTCTGATAAGTATTAATCTTTTCCATTTTATAACGATAAGATGGGTCATTTGCATTTGGGTTAATATTGATACTCATTATTATTATAAATTATTATATCTATAAATTATTATATTCAGTTTTTTATATGACATTCAAAACAACCGAAGTTTATTGTTATCAATTTTGAATGGCGACTAACGCATATGTATAAAACAACCGAAGGTTATAAATAACGTGGGGCTGTCGATAAATAATAACTTTGTTATTATTTATCTTAGACGCCCACGCAATTACTATAGTTCTAATGATAATATTGAATCCTAGGATTCAATATTATCATGGGAAAAATTGATTCGCAGATATAAAAAATACAAAGTATTTTTTATATATAGCGGATTAACTTTATACATATATATGGACAAAGTCCATATATATGTATAAAAATTGAAATAATATTAATTTAAACATATTATATAATATATTGTATCATGGATCCATTTTTTCATATGGAAACTAATAATTTTATGGCAGACGCGGCGGCGATGTTAAACAAAAAGAAAATTACAATTATGGGTTCTTCTCGTGGGCGTAAGGCAGACACTTATATTGTAAATTGGGATATACCAGAAGAAGAAATGAAAGTTCATTTGAAAAAAATGAAACAAGATTTTGGATGTAATGGTTCTATTAAAAAGGTAGAATATGAAGGGAAAGAAGTAACAGGTCTTCATCTTCAAGGTGATAAAATTAAATTAGTTGAGGCATATTTAAAAAAACTTAATATTAAAGATTTAGATGTTAAAATGATATTATAAATATATTTATTAGTTTATTATTTTACTTTCATTTAACATTTTAGTATATTTAAATGTTATTTTATTAACATCATCCGTATAATGTATAGAATAATTTTGTTTTTGCATGTCTTTGCTTCTTTTATATCTTTCTGTTATTTTATTAATAATATATGGTAAACCTAAAAATGCCATATGTTTATTTATATATGTTTTATCACTAAATTTCACAATACCTAATGGGTTACATGTATGAGAACCAACACTATAATTCATATTACATATATGTGGTCTTAAAAAACATATGTTTTTGCTTTCTGGTTTATGAACAACATATTTTTTAATATCATTTAAATCAATATCATCTAATATTTCACTTTTACTTTCTCCAATCATATTATATCCTTCTATTGTTAAAATAGTAGTTCCTTTTCTCGTTTCATTAATTAATTCTTGATATGAAATATCTAACCATTCATCCATATCTGCCATAATTATCCAGCCTTTTCTAATATCTCTCCAACATGAATTAGCTATATCTCTTTTAATTAAAACATTATTTATATTATTAGAATCGAATGTCTTAACTATACAACCTAATTTTTTAGCAATTTCAACAGAATTATCTGAACTCATATTATCATAAATAGTTATTATAGATTTTGGAAACCTACTTTTATAATAATTTACAGTTTTTGGTAACATTATAGATTCATTATAACATAACAAAAATATATTTATATTCATATATATTATTATTATTATTATTTGTTTTAAATAAATAATAATAATTATTAATAATATTAAATGGAATACCATATTAAAACAGATAATTATGAATTTATATATAATAAATCAATAGATAATTATACTATTAATTTAAATAAAGAATTATATAGAGGTGAACTATATTGTGAATTACTTAAAAATTTTATTAAATCATGTTTAACTCATTTAAATGAAAATGTGTTTTCACATAAAAAAAATCATACTAGAACCATAACTAATTTATTAGCAGGATGGTTTTTTACATGTTATCAATATTATGATTTTAAAGAAGATCCTTTTTTCCCTTCTAATTATAATAATTCAGAATCAATATTAATTAAAATTTTAAAAGACTATACATCTTTACATAATATCAGTAATGTAGATGATAAAATTAATATTATTATTAAGGAATTATATACAAATTATTCTACTTTATTAGAAAAATTAAATACATTTAATAAGAAAGAAAAAATAGAAGTAACAAAATATATTAAAAAATATGATAGAAATGGCGAAAATGTAGAATTTTATATTTTTAATATTAATAAAACATATTCATCACAATTTAATAAATTAATTAACATTATAAATAATATAATGATACCTGTTAGTCAATACAATATAATGATAAATAAAATAAATAAAACAGAATGTAATTATGATGAATTAATTTGGACAATATTATTTAGATATCAACTATTAAGTTCCAATAATCATCAATTAGCCGTGTTGCCTAATATTTATAAAAAAATGGAAGATGATTTTGGATTATCAATTGAATGTTTCGCATCTGCTATTAACTCATCTTCTAAATATTTTTGTTCATTATATTATGACATTGAACAATATTTTGGTTCTATTGGTAATTTTTTTAATTTGATACCAATAAAGGGGACTTATTCTTTTAATCCACCATATCAATATGATATTATTTCTAATGGAATCAATAAAATTATAAAACATTTAAATGAATCGCAAGAAAAATTAGCATTCATTATTACTATACCTATATGGGATAATGAAGGAAAAGAATATATGGCTAATAACATGATGGAAAATAATAATAATGTTATTAAATATGATGATTTTGATATAATGAATATTATTAGAAATAGTATATATTTAAAAGGAATTAAAATGATTTCTAAAAATGATTTTACATATATGGATCATAATTTTTATTTATTCAAAAATAAAACAATACAAAATACATATATAATTATAATGAGTAATTATGAATCTAATTTTTTAGATAAAATAAATGAATACGATTTTTTTAAACATATATAAAGATAATTATTATTAATTATTATATAGATGTTATTTCTAGGAGTTTTATACATAGGAATGTTAAGTGGTTTAGCTTATTATGCTAATAAAATTTCAAAACAATTAGAAAATGAAAGAAGTGATATTGAATCTACATTAAGTTTAGATAGAAATCTCGATAACGATAATATTGTATATCGTGCAGTTAAAGATAATTTTATTAGAATCAATAATGGAAATAATACTGATAATAAAAAGATTCTTGTTTGTTGCACTGGAGATAATAATTCAATGGCTTTATTAACGTGTATATCTAATATTTTTGGTGCAAAGAATACTAATGTTTTATTAATAAACCATCATAAGAATAAGTCACTACAAATGTTTATACATGATGTATGTGATTATAATGAATTTACATTTTATAATTATGATTACAATGATTATTGTTATTTTAACAATTCTGACAACTTAAAAAAATTTAGAGATACAAAAATTAATGAAATTTGTAAAAAAGAAGATATATCATATGTATTTGAAGGACACACTATTGAAAATTATTCTAATTTAATATTACATAATTTTTTTACAGGAAAGGCCTTTAATAATATTAATTACTATAATACTCAAAAACCATTTTTAAATTTAACAGATGAAATTATTGGTAATTTTATTTATAATTATAAAGTTCCAGTAGATGTTAATATGATTCATAATAATTTTACTAATATTAAAATTAAAAACTTTTTTAATGAGATTGATAAAACATTTAGTATTTTATATCCAGATTGGAGATTTAATTTAACTAGAGCATATAATGCTACAAATAATATAATTAATGAAAACTCTTCAAATATTAATCTAATCATTAATTCTCAATGTAATTTAGGTGATTATGGATTTATATATTATCATGATTTAAATAAGACTTCTTTTTGTGTATATAAAATAATTTTAGATTCTTTATGTGATAAATATAATATGGAACACTTTAATGATTTTAATTTAGAAAATATGTATGTTAAAAATGACACAAATACTTATAAGTTTACAGAAGAATTAAGTATTAAATGTAATGAATTCATTAATAAATTAACTAATGTTAATCCACATGAATTTTTGACTACTTTAATAAATGTATTAATTGATACCAATAGTGATGAAGATTCTACTTATTCTGCAGAATCAAATGATTTAGACACAGAATCAAATATTAATAAAAATAATGATATAAGTGATTCATCAAGTGATTCATCAAGTGATAATTCTAATGATAATTCTAATGATAATTCTAATGATACTTCTAATGAAGCCACCAATGAGGCTACTGAAAGTATAACTGAGACAACTGAAAGTATAAGTGAGGAGTCAAATGATGCTTTATTAGAAGCTTCAAATGAGGCAACTGAAAGTATAAGTGAGGCTACTAGTGATACTTCTAATGATGAAACAGATGTTCATAATACAAGTAATAATGAATCATCAAACTATAATGATATAGAATACCCATTATTTGCAGTAGATTTAACTGGGGATAAATATACTTATAAAATTATTAATAATAATATGTGGCATGATATAGATTTCCAAAGACATTTAATAGACGGTATTTTACACTTTACAGTAAGTGATAATAAATTCAAATTCTTTTATTAACCTTGGTATAATTGGTTAATTATATTATAAAATGAATATTTCTATCTATGGTATATTCAATTTATAAAAAAATTGAAATAATAAATTTTTATTAGGTCTTTATTAAAAATTCTATCGTTCCAAAATGGCGACAAATGCTTGTCCTATTTCTAACAATGAGCGTGTTGAGCGTGGCGAGGCTGCGGGTACTACTATGCCTGCTTCCGCCAAGAAGAGTGCGCTTCCGCAGTTTCTGGTCGAAAAGCGCCCTACCAAGACCGACGACTTTACCAAGCCCAGTGTCATTCGTTACTACCACGACGACCCTGAGCTGGCCACCATTACCCGCGTTTGGGGAGGCGGCATCATTTTCATCCACAAGGCCCACAACGACAAGGGCCTACTTGCTTCCTGCACGTGCAAGGATTGCATGAAGGACCATGGCGAAGATGGCAAGAAGTTCAGCTTGCCTGACCTGATGGTGCACCTCGACGTGCACCTTGTGCGTTGCCCTGAGCCCGAGTGTGCGAGCTACTACCCCAGCCACAAAGCGTGTCTGCTGGGGCATCTCCAGAGCCGCCACGAGGAGGCTTACGAGAAGCTCATGGCCAAGGTTGCCGAGCACAGCAGCAACAACAAGTTCTCCATCAAGGTGAACGAGGCTGGTGACAACTACGTCGTCGAAATCAAAGACGGCGAGACCCCCTTCCAGCGCGCTCGCCGTCTCAAGCGTGAGCAGCGTGAGAAGACGCGGACGACCGAGACTGTCTCCCTGCCGCCTGCGCCCGAGAACGCCTGGGGCAAGGACTCGCCGACTCCGTTTGAGTCTGTGACCAAGTCTCCTCGTCCTGAGGCTGTGAAGCCCACTCCGACGCGCCCTGTTGCGCGTGCCAGTGAGGAGACTGTGGCTGGCGCCCGTGCCGCCGCTGCTGCCGCAACTGCCCGTGCCGATGCTTCCGAGCGTGCCGCTGCTGCTGCTCGTGCTGAGGCTGCTGAGCACGTTGCCGCTGCTGAGCGTGCTGCTGAGCGTGCCGCTGCTGAGCGCGCACCGGCTTCTGACCGTTCCGCATCCTCTACCGTCTCCGATCTTGAGGAACAGCAGCGCATTCTGCAGGAGGCGTTGAAGCTGTCCCCTGGTAGCGAGCTGCTCCAGGTCAAGCTCCAACTCGTGGAGGTCAAGCTCATCAAGGCGCTCAAGGCCGAGCTGGACGAAGACGCGGTGTCTGTGCGCAGCTCTGTGTCTGCCCGCAGCGCTGTGTCTGCACGCAGCGCCATTTCGTCTCTCGCTGCTACACAGCAGCCGGCTGCTCCTCAAAGCGCACCCTCGCAGCGTCTTGCCACTCACCGTCCGGTCCGTGAGCGCACTTGGGTGCCTGACATGGACATCTACCTGGAGAAGGACTGTCGCAACGACGAGTGCGCTGGTCGCTGTGGCTACAACCACAAAAGCCTTGGCACGAAGGGCCGCGGTGGCTACTACCTGCCGCGCGACGAGCCTGTTCCCACGGGCTTCTGCCGCAACGAGTGCATTCCCGAGCAGCGCTGCCAGGACTACGACTGTGAGTATGACCATGCGTGTGGTCGCGCTCTCGCTGTCCGCAAGTTCGCTAGCCGTCGCCACGACTACGCCAGCCGTCGTGACGACTACTCCAGCGACGATAGCGAGGACGAAGACTACGAACCTCGCCGTCACACAAGCCGTCGTGGCGGGAACTACAACGGCATCAACGCCGGGCTGCTGTTGAAGGTGCTGACCAAGGCTCTCCGCAAGTAAAGACGGTTCATGTGCATGTTGATTCATTTACCATTTGATTCATTTAAATTCATATTAATAATATTATTAATATTTGAATTAGTTATAAAAAATTGAAATATTTATTTATTCAATGTGTCATAATTCTAAGGCTATTGCGTGGAAAGTATGTCTACCGTGACAAATTCTTCTACTAACAAATCTTCCTCTGTTGCTGAGCGCTTGGCGGCCCGTTTTTCTGGTACTACTATGCCAGTTGACAGTGCCGCGTCTAGTGCCCAAGCAACGCCCCCTGAGGTGACGCAGGAAGCTGGTACTACTATGCCAGCTAACAGCGAAGTCTCTCTTACCCCCGAACACCGTGCTCTCATTGCCTCCGCCGCTGCTGCCAATGCCCGTGCCGCTGCTGCCGAGCGTGCCGCTGCTGCTGCGCGTGCTGAGGCGGCCACTGCACGGGCTGCGCATGAGTTCATCGTCTCGCAACGTGCGTCCACTGCTGAGAAAAGTGCAGCGTTGGTGTTCTTACGTGCCTCTCCTGCCGAGCGTGCTGCTGCTGGCTTCCAGGTGAATAACCGCAGCCACAGCCGCGAGCGCGAACGCGACCGTCCCAAGCAGGATACCCGTTCCCGCAGCCGCAGCCGCGAGCGCGAACGCGACCGTCCCAAGCAGGATACCCGTTCCCGCAGCCGCAGCCGCAGCCGCGAACGCGACCGTCCCAAGCAGGATACGCGTTCCCGCAGCCGCAGCCGCGAGCGCGAACGCGAACGCGACCGTGCGAGCACGAAGCCGGCCTACCGCGCAAATAGCCGCGGCCGCAGCCGCAGCCCTGGTCCCAAGTTCCCCTCGGTCCTTCCCAAGGACATCATTATGGAGGACTTTTGCGAGACCATGCGCAAGACCAACAAGTGCCCTCATTCCATGAACCACAGCGTGTGCGCCTTCAACCACGGCGTGCCCCCTGACGGGAACGTGTATCTGGCGGGTACGCGGATCACTCCGCACTTGTACATCTGCCGCACGGACTTGGCATGGGCCCTTGGCCTGCAGGAAGACCGGTGTGTCGACATGCAGTGCTGGAACAACCCGCACCTTGCAGGCCATCGCGATGCGCTCGAAGCTCGTCTGGCGGTGCGCACCGCGACGGTGGTCGAGCGGCTGGCCAAGAGTCCGCGGGCTCCTCCGGAGGTCAAGCCCACGCCTGCACCCAAGGCTACACCTGCTGCCGCCGCTGCCGCAGCTGCCGCCGCTGCTGCTGTTGCTGCTGCCGCTCCGGCCGAGTCGCCGGACGTTGAGCGGCTGACCAAGTTGGTCAAACTGCTCAAGCTCCAGGTCGCGCACGCAGCCGAGGACGAGCGCGAGAGCTTGGCGGCACAGCTGGAAATTGCAGCTGCCAAGCTCGAGCTGGCTGAGTACGACGCCAGCAAGCGCCTCTAAATGTTCTCTCTTTCTTTCAACCCTATACCCACAAAACAAAATAAAAACAATAAATATTAATATTAATATTAGTTGTATTTATTAAAAAAACTGAAAGATTAATTTATTTAAATATATAATTATTAAGTAATGGCACTTAAAAGACTTGCTAATGAATATAAGAAAATCATGAAAGAACCTAATTATTATTATTCTGTTTCCCCAACAGATAATATGTTATTATGGAATTTTATAATTGTCGGACCACCGGATACATTTTACGAAAATGGTTTATTTTCAGGAGTAATTGAATTTACCGATAAATATCCAATTGAACCACCTAGAGTCAAATTTAATAATATGATTCATCCAAATGTTCATACTAATGGATATGTATGTATTTCTATATTACATGAAGGTTCTGATAGGTTTGGATATGAGAAAGATTATGAACGCTGGAGTCCAATTCATGGTGTTGATAGTATAATGATGAGTATAATTTCGATGCTATCTGATCCAAATTTCCAATCACCTGCTAACTTAGCTGTATCTGTTTTATGGAAGGATAAACCAGATGAATACAAGAAAAAAATATATAAACTAGTATCGGAATCATTATAAACTTTAAATTTCTTTTATTTATATTAGAATGATTATTTCTTTACCAGTAAAACAATATAGTAAATATGTTACTATACCGTTTAATATAACAATAAATAATGATTTAATTACTGTATCCACTCTGAATAATGAATATAAATTATATCATATAATTTTATATTCTGAGGCATTTGGTATAAATACAATACCTATAATATTTCCTCAATATTTTACAATTATAAATAAAGAATTATTATGCGACCATTTTTATATATTTAATACATTATCTTCAAAAGATAATAATATGGATTTTATAAATTTATTATTAAATGAAATTAATAAACAATCAAAATACAAATTATATAATAATATGAATATATCAAATTTAATTAATATTTTAAAATTAAATAATGATAATAGCCATATTATAAATGAAAACACAGAATCAATTATTAATAAAAATTATTATAGGATAGCCAAATATATAAATTTTTGTTTGGCAATTTTATTAGAAAGTAAAATTAATATATCTCAAACAAGTAAAATAACTCAAATTATTAATTTAATAAAACAAATTAAAATAGATTTTTTTGGTAATACATTTACAGTTGAAGAACATATAGAACATATTAATAATCCAAAATTAATTAAAAAAAAAAGATATTATTTTTATGAAAAAAATAATAAAATATTAAAAGTATTTGTTAATGATAATATTAGAGAAAATTTATCAGCATACCCATCTAAATATAAAAAAAATATTAATATTAAAAATTTAATTAATATTCTTATTATAAATTATTTTAATAAATTATTTGAAATTGTATGTAAAGTATTATTTAAAAAATTCCCTAATATCATAAATTTAATGACTGCTTTCATTAATAATTCTACAGATAGCATATTAGAATTTGAAAAAACAAATGGATTTAATATTTATAAATTATCATTTGATAAATTTAAAAATGCTATTAATAATGAATATAATGAAAATATTTTTAATGAATTAGTAAATTTATATACATATCCAATTAATTATGATAAAAGAACTATTAATCAAACATTTGCAAAAATATTATATTATTATATAAAATTCAACAATAATATTACTGCTAAGCATAATATTTCAAATCCAAAAATTAAAATATTATTACATAACATTTATAAAATCTATAAATCTTTACAGACGGATAATATAAATTGTTTAAATAATTATAAAATTTACCATGATAATTTATTATTTAGTATATTGAAAATTTTATTCTATAATGATACATTTAATTTATTTATTAAATCTAATTCAATAAAAAATAAATTTACTAATAATATTATTATATTACAAATAGTTAATAGTTTATCTTGGATTAATATTTCAAAAGATTTATCATTATTAAAATATATTATTTCTGTTAAAGATATGTGCGGTGAATTAATTATTAGTGATGGTAAAATTAATAAATGTTATAATATTGATAATAGAATAAAAAAAATTATCTTAGAACCTTTATCTATGTTAAATTATCTTAAAAGAGAAGAAGATTTTATTAAATGTATTATAAATTTTAAAAGTCATATTAGTAAAATATTTTATAATATGATTCAATTAGAAAATAATGATTATAATAATATTGCTAAAATATTATATTGTTATTCTAAAATAAAGGACCAAAATAATAATGATATATATTATAAAAAATTAGTAAAATATGGAAAAATAAATATAAAATTAATAATATTTAATGATAGAATTAATATAAAACTAAAAGATATATTCAAAAATATCAATATTAATTTAGGATTTATGGCAAGAGATATTATTAATGAAGAAACTATGACTATATCTGATGATATTGAAACTGTTAACGAATATACAGAAACTATTAATAAACTCAAAAAGAAATATTATAAATATAAGGGTAAATATTTGGAAATGAAGTGTTCTACTGATATGAATACTGAATATTTCTAATTTAACTCGTATATGTGTTAGCGCACATTCAAAATTGATAGGGCGATTATATCTTTCTTTATTACTAACCCCAGCAGAAGGCTAGTTTATTATTAAAACAAAACTTAGTTTTGTTTTAATAAAAATTGAATTTATTTATTTATATTACATATATTTATTAATTGAAAATGGAATCATCAATTGATACCAATATTAATAACATTAATAATATAAATTATAGTTATGATAGAAGCATAATTAAAAATATCATAATTTATCTTAAAACACATAAATTACAGAAAGCATTAACACTGATGTATGAAAATGTTCAGAATGAATATATAATAAAGGCAATTCATGATTATTTATTAGGAGTTAATTGCAGATATCCTTTTATTAGATTTGATCAGAGTATTCGAGAATGTGGAATTTATAATATAATTATGTCAAAACTTGATTTTGAAATGTTTGATAGTTCTACACAAATGTCTAATTGTCCTTGTAACTCTTTAGTGTGCACTAATTGGAAATATTTTTCAAGACCATCTAAAGAAGTGTTTACTTTTGCACCAATGGAATTTTTCACAAATGAATATTTTCAGCAAGGATTTATGGAAAAATTTACTTTTTGTTCTCATCATAAATAGCCTAAAGATTGTTATTAATATTATTAATAATATTAATAAAAATGCAAGTAGGTCCAGAAGAAATAGAAGAAGGTAATATAGAATATAAAAGATATTTACATAATTTAACAGAATCTAGATTAAATCAATTAGCTGCCCAAATGAATTGGCGTATTAATGAAGGAAATGGTATATGTTACTATTATTTAGGTGTTTGTGATAATGGAACTATATTTACAGATTTCACTCAAGAAAGAATGGATTATACATTAGATATGATTAAAA
>JACCDO010663415.1_pt1 | contig 12662 bp, 18 predicted proteins | sample 7446101 | NCBI WGS metagenome assembly JACCDO01 (sample SAMN15323440, study PRJNA562643) | freshwater metagenome | isolation source: river surface water | place: USA:Blue River Watershed | collected 2017-08-16
CACCTACTCACTCACTCACTCACTCTTACTCACTCACTCACTCACCTACTCACTCACTCACTCACTCACTCACTCACTCATTCACCTACTTACTCACTCACTCTTACTCACTTACTCACTCACCTACTCACTCACTCTTACTTACTCACTCACTCACCTACTCACTCACTCACTCTTACTTACTCCTTCGTTGGTTAGGTGTCGATCATGGGCCGGCTGCCGCGCGAGCTTGCGATGGAGATTATTCTGCTGCAGAACAACGACGTCATCAAGAAGATTTGCATCTTCAAGCACATCCCGAACAAGTCGATTTTGTTGTACATCTTCAAGCTGCTGATCCCCTCGTACTACGACGCCGATCAGTTCCTCATCAAAGGTACGCACGCACTCACTGGCTTACTCACTCATCTACTCACTGGCTTACTTACCGGCTTACTCGCCTACTCACCGGCTTACTCACCTAATCACTCACCTCTACTTACTCACTCACCTCTGCTTACTCACTGGCTTACTCACCTAATCACTCACCTCTACTTACTCACTCACCTCTTCTTACTCACTCACCTCTACTTACTCACTCACCTCTTACTCACTCACCTCTTACTCACTCACTCACTCACCTCTTCTTACTCACTCACGCACAGAGGACGAGCCGCCTTCGATGATTTCCTTTTTAATTTCCGGCCGCGCGCGAATGTACCGGCAACAAAACAAGAAAAATAAGAAAATTGCCAACAAATCCAAGAAAATTCTTCCGGCCGCTCTTGACACCGGTATCGGCACGCTAACGGACGCGAATAACGTGAGTCTTGGCGGTGACGAGGGTCTGACGCCGATTAGGGATCACGTGCGTGTCAACACCCGGCACCGCCATGACCGGGACCTGTTAGAAAGAGAAAAATTTAAATTTGAATCAGAAGTTGCAATTGATATTCAAAATGATGCAGATGAATACCAAGCTAGTAAAGCCAAGCTCAAGTACTTGACTAACAAAGGTAACGTGCGCACTACTCACTCTTAATCCCTTACTTACTCACTCTTAATCCCTTACTCACTCTTAATCCCTCACTCACTCACTCACTCATACTCACTCACTCACTCACTCCCTCAGGAAAACCTTTTGACGAGGTAGCGGATATAGGTGAGACGGTGCATGCGAAGGTAACGTTTAAACCTGCCGTGAAGGAGCCGGTTTCTAGGCGGTCCCTTGTGGCCCTCGACGACAGTGACGAGGAGAAGGATGACGAGGTAGAGCACGGCAACGGCAAGTCCGGGCGGTACTCTATGGTGGGATCCGTGAAAGTAACCAGTAGTAATGTGCGATTTAGTAAGGAAACCTTCGAAGATATGCAACGGAAAGGGCGTCTATTCGTTGGGGAGATAACGGACGGGGATTTCATCGGCTACTACGCCCTGATGAAGAACAAACCGCACTTGAACTCGGTAAGAGCAACAATCCCTTGCTCTGTTTACTCACTACGTAAGCAAGATATTGCGGTATTAACCGTTGAACATCCTTCTGTTGCACTGCTGTTGCAACGCGCCTTAGCTCTCTCGATCACTCTCGAAGCCGACCGCATTGCTGCTGCACATCAACGCGTGCAACGTGGACAGTTCATTAATGAATGTAAACGGCAGTTTAATAACTTGAAAGCAGCGCGGCAAGCAGCCAAAGGAGGGCGAGACCACAAGAAACAGGTGTTGACACCGTTGACGCCATGGGGTGAGAAGAGTTACTTCCAGAAGATTGTTGCAGCAGGTCATGACATCCCTGTGATCGGCAAGGTGCTATTCAGTAGCAGCAAGAAGACGAAGCCAATTATCATCGACGGCAAGCTGCACCTGCCACCGCACTCCAAGTGGCACAAGGTCAAGCGGATGATCCGCGATGCGCAGGTCACGGCAACGGTCGCGTCCATGTCGGCGAATTTAAACGCCATTAAAAGTGAGGATCCAAACTTGAAAGTAGAAGAGTCCCAAGGCAAGAGATCGCCTCCAAGCAAGTCGAAGCACATACTCGCGCTTGCGATGGAAGCCAAGCTCAAGTCGATCGACGCGGTGATCAACGAGAATACGATGACGTACAACAGTGACGATGAGTACCTCGATGACCACAATATCAACAAGCGACATGTCACAAGCAACTTCTTGAATGCGCATAACTTCCACGAGGTACTCACGGAGAAGAGTATTAAAGGAAATTTCTATATTCTTTCGGATGAAATGAAACTCAAGACAAAGCACATGGTAAGAGCGCTCACTGATGCTTACTCACCTACTCACTCACTCACCAACTTACCTACTTACTCACTCACCTACTCACTCACTTACCTACTCACTCACTCACTTACTCACTCGCTCACTCACGTAGGGATCCAAATTTTTCTCCCGCAAGACCGACAAGTTGACGCAGATCAAGCACTCGCTGCAGCACAAGACACGTCACCGTTCGTTTGATAGTTTAGTCACATTAATAGAAGATGAAGAAGAGAAAATGCGACGCAAAGAGTCGAAGATATACCAAACCCTAACGAAGTCGCCGTTGACAGCAATCAAAGCGCACAAGACGCGGCGTATGTCGTTCCCGTCGCTGGAATACGACGTAGCCAAGTCCAGCAAGAGGAGCATCCTCTAGATGCAGAGCTGGTCTTGCTTCAAGATTCCCAATTTATCGTGAAATATATGTATGTATATATGTGTTTATAGTGATACAACAGTTACAGCATGCGCCGCTTATTCATTCCGAATGTTATCTTGGTGGTTATCTCTTGTGTTTGCTCTACTGCTTTTGTGTCTGCTGCTGCTGACACACTTTGTTGTGTGATCTCTTGGTTGCTTTTCATTCGTCGGAGCTCTTCCAGACGTTCTTTGTCGTGTTTCAGCTTGTTTTCGTAGTCCATTTTTATCCTTTCGTCCTCGATTATCTTGTTTTTCATCATTATTTCTAGTGGCAATTCCGGCAGTATTAGTTCTTTGTACTTTTCATTGATTTCATCTATAATACTATTTTTCTTTTCTTCCAATAACTTATCACGATATTGTTTTACTTCATCGGATACTTCTTGATATACACGTTCCCTTAAAATGAATGAGTGAATAAATGAGTAGAGAAACAGGGAGAGAATTTGTGTCTACAAGCGTGAGTGAGTGAATGATTTCAATTGTACCTTTCTTTTCGCTTTAATTTCTCTACAAACAACTTAAACTCGTCACTTCCTAAGTATAATTGCACCTCAATATCTGCCTTCTGTTTGATAGCATTCGCTGCCTCCATGGCGACGGAGTCTTCAATGCTGTTCATTATGAAATCAACATCGTCGCTATATCGAGCACGTTTCTCACATTTTTCGCTCTCCATTTATAAGCGATGTACTCACTTACAACAAACTAATTGAGTTTCACCGCGTGATGGAGATGTAAAGTCTAGTCCAATGTATAACGATGAGAATATGCATGCTCGGATCGCCAATTTGCGACCAAATTTGAAATCATACCGGCGACCGGAAATCTATAAGATTTTACAACTGAAAGGTGTAAAACCGTTGGCAAAAGCATTTGAATGCGTGCTTGCTGCAGATCGCTATCTATTCGTCTCTCTCGTCTCTCTCTTCTCTCTTTATTGAATCAATCAACACGCACCGGTACCTAGTTGCGGCCTTGGGCAGCAAGTTTGGCGATCGCTGGTCGGCGATAGAAAAGAGTTTTAAGTGGGGAAAAATGGGGAAAAAAGCAATGAAAAAGAAGGTGGAAAATAATTCATCTGATGATGAAGCAGATGCCGAGTTAGAGGCAGAGATGAAAGTGTTATCAGAAATTCAAAATGAAAAGAAACGTAAAAATAATGATGATAATGATGACAATGAGGCAAATATACAGACAAAGAAGACAACTTACAACAAGGAGGGATTATTGAATGCACTAGAGACAATCCCTTGCCACTCCCTAGATTTCTTAGAAAAGTTAGATATTTGCGAATACACAGTAATGATAAATGATGAAAATGATGATTTAGAAAGAGAAATGGCGTTTTATAATCAGTCAATTCAAGCACTTCATAGTGGGCGCAAGAGACTAGCCGCGTTAAATATACCATTGAAACGTCCTGCAGACTATTTCTGTGAGAACTTGAAATCTGATAGTCATATGGCAAAGATTAAGGTTTATTTTTCTTCTCTCTTACTTACTTACTTGTTTACTTACTTACTTACTTACTTACTTGTTTACTAGGATCGTTTGATATTAGAAACTAAGAAAATTGAAGCATTTGAGAAACGCAAGAATCGTGATTTTAATAAGAAATATAACAAGCAAGTGAATGAGTTGCGCAAGCAAGAGAAGAGTCAGGAACGTAAGACGCAGTCGTCGAAAGACTTGGACAAGTTCAAAGATAGTGGTGCTGACAATGAGCATAAGCGTGGTAAGAGCGAAAATAGTGATAGAATAGCACCTACTAAAGGCAAGAAACGTTTGAATATGGATAAAAAGTACGGAGTTGGTGGTCGCGACAAGAAAAGAGCCAAGTTAAACGACAAGAAATCCCTCAACGACTTGACCGAGTTCAATCCTCGCGGCGGTAAGTTTGTTCGCCGACCAAAAGCAGGAGCTAAAAAGGTTCCCAATAGACCAGGAAAAGCCGCTAGAGATAAGAAAAGACAAAAAAAATGAATATAAACAAATAGTTTTTACCTTCCTACACCTTAAACAAGTTTTTATAACAATTTTTTTTTTTATATCATATTCACTGACCGCGTCACGATGGGGTTGTAAGCGGGGACGATGGACGGGGTGCTGCTGACGTACATCGATTGCGGCGCAGCTGGTTGGATGGTTGGTTGAATGCTTGTCTGATTATATGTGATCATCTCTGCTGCGCCGTTATTGTGTTGATCTTGTTGTAATAGAGGGGAGTACTGGCCTTGGGAAGTCAAGTAGGCTGGTAGTACGCGAGGGCCAAATATTGATTGCAAGATCTGTGATGGAGCACTTGCACTAGCCGAGCTGTCATCGGGACCTCTGTTATTACCACTATAGCAAAAGGAAAACGATGCGCTCACACCCTTCACGATCCCATAGAATGCCCCAATGACCAACACAGTAAGTAGCGCCCCGACAACATAACTCGCCGCAGGATGCGATGAGCTGGAGCCGATATTCATGATGACAACTCCAAAGAAAACTGTCGTTGTTATGATCAGGAATACTAGTAGTGTCGTGCAGAAGAATAAGCCGAGGAACTTGACTATATTGAACAAGGTACTGCGTGAGCCGTACTCCGGTACTGGAGGCACGGCCACACCGCTTTCTCTTTCAACGGTTGACTTCAGCTCGGCGTTGTTATTGAGAGCCAAAAGTATTTGCTTCATCTGATGCCGGCGGTCGCGAGAAATGTATCGCTTTGTAACTCGAATGGCTAGTAAAATTACGGTGAGCCAGAAGATGAATCCGAAGAATCCGAAGCCATCGTCCGAGGACGAGGCCTCGATGGCAGTCAGGTAGTCGTCGCGTATCGCATACAACCCCTTGATGCTGTTTTGGCATTTCGGAGACAAACCCTGAAAATTGTGGTACATACAAATGTCTCCTGTTGTGCCGTATCCAAGGTAGCCGTTGAATGAATCGGGCTGGTGATCTGCAACCTTGCTGGAATACGAGGGATCGACGTTAGTGGGGACGCCGCTGTCTTCCGCTTTACTGTGCGCCTTGTTCGTTTCTTTTATGTGATTTATATTGAATTTCTTTGATTTCTTTTTTCCTTTTAGCTTACGAGCGCCGTGACTTGGTTCGTGTTTCATCACGTGATCATATACAACATTACTATCAGTGACTGGCTTAATTGCGACGTGACTTGGTGGCTTGCGAACTCCGCCTGGTCCTTTGAGCATAGGGTTCGTGCCACCGTATTGAATAGTGTTATGGTAATCAATAAGCTTGTTTGGTTTGTTGACTACTTCTTCTGATACTGGGCGAATTAATTTGGAAGTAGTGTCGCCCTTTTTTGAAACAGCTAATGCAGATGATAATGAAGGAATCACTGCACGTGACTGGACCAACTTGCGTCTTGTGTTATCCTCAGATACAACGTAATCATCATTATTAAGTAAAGGGATACCAACTAATGGTGCAATGTCAAAGAGAATTGAGAAGATGGGATTATTATCATTCACTAATGACATCTCGTCAATACTTATCTCGTTTACATCATCCGTTCCTTCAATTATAATATATTCATCCATTGGAACTGAACTTACAACTGTTGCACTACCTTCAGCATCACTGTATTCTGAAATAACAGAATTACTAGAGAATAAATCAGCCAATTGAAATAGTTCCGATATGAACAAACTCTCGCTGTCGTCTGCGGAGCACAGTGCGCTATAGTCGTCGGCGCATGTCTCTTGAATTTCTTCATACTGTTCATAAATTTTTCCTTTATATTCTGATGCTTGTGCCGTAGATGAAAAGAAATCATAATTTGCCGTTAAGACATTCCAAGAAACTGAGTCTGGGTCTGACGCGGAGTTGGACTCTGCGCTCTTACTGTCTAACGCATTCATACTTTGTACGCGTATTTTGACTTGAAATTCGGTTCGGTAGAATTTTCACATGCTGTACCGGTAGGGTAAGAGCCATGCAGAAGCATTTAAGATGCTTGTTGCTCGTTGTTATTGTTACAAGATACAGTTTACGAGTAATACTTGCGCGCTTCCTTCTCCAAGTCTTTTTCTGGATTATCTACATTCAATTTTCTAATTTTTCTTAGTTCCTCTTTCAATGACAATACAAGTCGCGAATCTTCTTCCCCTTTGAATAACAGTAAGTAAGTCATACGTAAGTAAAGTGAGTGATAAGGAAAAGTGAACCTTCTGCATTTATTAATTGTTCTATTTGTCGCTCATAAGCAGTTATACATAAATCTTTTAATTCTGCACAACTTTTTTTGGCATAATTACTTAAAGATGGTGCTTTTGACATATCTCTTTTATCAAGTATTTTTCCTAACGAACCAGGTGTAGTGCTTACAAATACACCAGGAAACCCATCTAATTGTTCAAAGCCAGTTGGTGGAGAACCTATTTCCACCATATTTGGCCATTCAAGAACATACCACCACCTTAACAAAAACTTTTGCACCAACATACCCTTGAAAAACGTATGCAAATGAGTGAAGGAGTAAACAAATGAGAAAATAGTGAATTAACCTTGGTTGTTTCTTCGTAGAATTCAGATGCTTTATTCTTACTGCCACCCGCCATTGCTATTTTCACTTTAAGTTCATTTGGATCTTTGACAACTTTCTCTTGTTTCACCACTACTGGTTTAGGTTTACTCTCCTTCTTCTCTCGTTCCTTCTCCTTCTCCTTCTCCCTACTTCTATCCTTTTCTCTCTCTTTATTACTATTATTTTTTTCATCTATCTTCATTTTTTTTTCTTGTTCTTTCTTTTGTTGCATTAATGCTTTGCGCTTCTCAACCAAATGACGAATGGGCTTATCGTCATCGCTGTCGGATACCACATTGTGTGATGTTTCAGCCGCGGACATGCTGCTACTATTATTGCTATTTTTTTTCTTTGAATTATTTTTTTGTTTGGACGGACTCGGGGGGGATCAGCCCTAACCTGCGAGTTTTAGAAGACACACAGTGAGAATGAAGTGGACAGAAATGGGCACGTAAGTCGCTTGCCAAAGAGCCCTCAAAGCTACTTCGCTTGTTGTCTAATTCCAACACTTTAGTAAGAAAACAAGATGGAATCAGACCGGCCTTTGTGAGAAAAGATTCACTGATTTCAGTCCCATCAACCAGGTAGAAACCTGGCTCAATTTTAGTTTTCGAATACTAATATTTGATGCTCTGTTCGCGGCTGCTGCTCCTACTGCTGGGACACTTGTGGTTATCGGGAGTGCTAATCGCTGCTATTAATGAACCCACTGATGAACCTACTGAGACCCCCACACATGCTCCCACTCATGAACCTTCTGTGATCCCCACTCATGAACCTACTTTGATCCCCACTACACATATGCCATCGTTCGAACCAACAATTACCCCAACGTCTACTCCAACGTCTAATTTTCCTACGATAATGCCATCTGTGTCTTCTGTACCAACTGATTCTCCGTCAATGATTCCCACAATGACTCCCAGTGAAATACTGACTGAAGCACCAACAATAATGCCTTCATTCTTGCCAACTCATGCTCCATCAACGACGCCAACTGAGGTTCCCAGTGAAGTACCGACTGAAGCACCAACAACAATTCCAACTTCTGAAGCGCCAACTGTAATACCAACCTTCAATCCATCAATGGCACCAACTGAGGTCCCAAGTGACATTCCTAGTATGGAACCCACTACAATTCCAACTCATATTCCTACTTTAGAGCCAACATATTCTCCCACGATGATACCATCAACATCTGCGCCTTCAAATATACCTACTCACGAGCCCACAGAACATCCTAGCCACCAGCCGACTCATGTGCCCACAGGAACCCCGACTTCCGAGCCTAGTTACCTCCCAACACTTGAACCATCAGAATCGCCGACAACAGAAATGCCATCGCGTGCACCCACCCATAGTCCCTCGTCTGCTGAACCAAGCATTGGACCGACTCATGTGCCCACAGGATCCCCGACTTCCGAGCCTAGTTCTCATCCAACGCTTGAACCATCAGAAATGCCGACAACAGAAATACCATCAGAAGCACCCACCCATATTCCCTCGACTGCCGAGCCAAGCATTGTACCGACTCATGTGCCCACAGAAGTTCCGAGCGTCGAGCCTAGTCACGTTCCAACGTTTGAACCATCAGTATCGCCGACAACAGTGATGCCGTCGAATGCACCGACCCACAGTCCCTCGACTGTTGAGCCAAGCACGGAACCGACCGTAACACCAACTATATCGCCCAGTAGTAGCCCAACGGTATTACCTACTCCGTTGCCTACCCGAATGCCAACTATTTCTCTCGAGCCAACCGCCGTACCTACAACGCAAAACGAGCCGATAATATCGTGGAAATCCACTCTTTACATCGACAATGTGAGTGGCGGCACGCTGGACGACGCGGCCAAGAAGTCGATCCAGAACGCAACTGCGTTAGGCATGCAAGTCCGCTACAGCGAGCTGGAATTCGACTCCGACGTCATACAGAGCACTGCTGTCTTATCCTCGGCTGTTGTCACCACAAGCAACTCTAAGAACTTCATTGTTACGTTGAAGACAACGGTGAGCATGAACAACTATCCCTACAGCAGCGCGATGAAGGTGTACACCGTGCTGGTGGGAAACTTGAATAAGTCCATCAGCGACAACACCTTTGATAAGAATCTACTCACCAGCTCCCGCATCAACGGTGCAACTATTCTGTACAGCGCCAACTGCACCAAGGCGCAGTATTCTGAGCCTACAGTAAAAAATCCCACCGATGAATCTTCCAGTAGCGATGCGCTGAGTGCCGGCGCAATAGTTGGAATCGTCGTGGGCCTCATTGCCGGTGTAGTAGTCATGTTCCTCGGCATACAATTCTATTATAAGCGCAGAGGTAGCACAAGCGCTGCATTTCAAAGGTGGCAAACACACGCTAAGAATGCTTTTGATCCTGCAAACATCACCCCTATGTCAGCTCCTGGCGCAACTGACCATGCAACCTTGTCACAAATGCATACCGGAGTAGAGCTCAACGCGTACCTCGCGCAATACGGCGATCCCGCTGCGGTTCACCTCTCAATGACACCTGTGCAAACCACCCCCGACGCGGGTCTAAATCCAATGATATCAGCAGAGCGGCATAGGTCGATGGCGTCCTCCGAGTCGACTATTCCGCTCAATCAGTTGGAAATGCAAACATTAGAAAGACTTCAAAATCTAGAGCGGATACGTTTGCAGCAACTCAATTCAAGTGCAACGACGTCACCGGGTGACTTGACTTACAACCCCATGGCAGGGTCGCCGCCACCACCGCCACCACCACCACCAGGTAGAGCCAGAAAAGTAACAACACCAAGTTCGACAACAACCACACCATCTGCTGTAGCCGGTACAAGCGGAGAAGCCAGACAGATTGCAGTGCCATTTGCACTGCCTGGACTGGGTAGTCCGGCGCAAGCAGCCATGCGACGAGCGTCGCTGAACCCTATTAATGCCGTCCCAATGGGACAGCGACCAGTCAGTGTACAGATGCAGCAGAGTAGTGTCAGAGCAGAGAGTGCTGACACAAGTTACTCTTATGAGAATAGTAACGAGTATGGCACGAGCTCGGTGCCATTCCAGCAAGGGTTTGGTGACAGCGAATATGGTAGTCCGATGAATGACGACGTGTCTTCACCAAGTTCACCCAGCACGTCCAGTAGGATTGGTGGTGCAGGTAGAGGAGGTCGAGGAGGTGGTGCGAATATAGCTGCAATGGCAAGGCGGAAAAGCCAAGTAGGAATATTGCAAGGTGTTTCAAGCTCGGCAGTTGCCGCGCTATCTCTGACTCCAACCACGCCAACAAGCGACAGCCAAGACGCTCTTCCGCCTTCGCGCGACAGACGCAGTCAGAGGTACAAGTGAGTCAATACTGAGTACAATTATATTACAATTTTGCTTCTGTAAATTTTATTTATACAAATGTGTCCATCAGCTCATTCTCGTCTATATCCACGTCCTTGGAGGCCTTGCTGTCCTCTGCATTCGCCACTGACAAGTCGTTCAAGACCCGACTGGTCTCCGGGTTCTTGCTGTACTGCACTGCGCCGTCCCCGCTAATATCAATAATTTTCTTCTTTTCCTTCGCGGATCCGTACGATGTGATCACGAGAGCAACGTCATCGGTTTCAGTAGTTTCCGTTGGGATGACGAGCTCACTGGGCGCATTGGGCGCATTGTACGTCCTATCACGAGGACTGACAGTGGATGAGCGAGGTGAGACAGGCAACGTAACTCCTCCTATCTCCATGCCAGCTTGAGCCATCGCTCTTTCGTTCATCTTCTTCTCTCTCGCGTCACGCTCTTGCTTGTTGAGTGAGTGAATGCCCTTGGTGCCATAGACAATAACAGATTTCCTTCGTGCGGGAGACGTCTTCGACAGCATATTCATCGCTTGCTGCGACATAATTGGGCTGTTATTCGGGCTGGAATCCTTGGCTTTCAATGGACTATCTGCCTTGTTATCGCCGTCTAGGATGCTGTCGTCGTCATCGATATTGAACTCAGGAATGAAGGCGTCATACGCGGATTGCAACACGTGAGCGGGGATCTTAAGGGGATTCTTCAGCTTCGACATGTCGTGACTCCCGAATTCCATGAAGAAGGCGTCCTCCTCCTCGTCGTCGGACTCCATCTCGCGCAGTAACTTCTCCATTTCCTCGTCTTTCGTTTGTAATTTCGAGTTTTCATCAAATATTCGTAGTATTACGTTGTCTTCATGCGCGGGTAACGGCTCTCTCTCCTCCAGTACCGACATGTCTTCTTCGCCGATTCTGTGCTCGCTGCTGTCTGGCGTCACTTTGGGGAGGTCGACGATGCGGATGTACCTACTTAGTTGCCGTTGGAACGTTGAAACTATGTTATCGTGCAATGATTTCAAGACATTTTGGAATAATTGGTCGCGCACCGGCGTTGCTTGCGCTTTCTTAGACACCGATGCAACACTGGTTTGTGCTAGTAAGTGAGTAAGTGAGTAAGTGAGTGAGTGAGTGAGTGAGTCAGTGAGTGAGTCAGTGAGTCAGTAAGTGGGTGAGTACCTCCTGGAGTCGTGTTGTATCCAATGATACCCGATAAAGCGTCGATGCGCGCTATATCATGTGGGCTTCCACGCAGTGAATAAAAATTCTCTAAAATGAATATCAAGTGGCATATATCCCCGACTCTGTTGGCCAGCAGGTCGGCGGAGTACTCGCAATAGCTCAAGTTCTCCTCCGTTAGAGTGATCCTAGACAGACTGTAGTTACTTATAGTTTCCACCTCTATATTTTGAATGTCAGTAAATCCCTCCGTGTCTACCAGATGGTCGTTACTATATCCAATGCGAACACACTCCTCTTTGACGCGTTTAATAACGCGCTCTGGCTCTTGGTATATTCGGAATATAGAAGGCGTGTGCCATTGATTGTAGATACGACGATTAGGCAGACCCATTGATGCATTCAATACGGCAGTGCTGCGCGTGAGATGTCCTTCCAATTTCCTAGCTATCGAGGGAAATGCCGACACACTGGTGCATAATATTAAGATGTCAATTTTGTGTTTCTTGATTAATTTCTTGATGCTATTACTTGCTCTTATACCTTTACCTATCCAATACTTTGATGCAATATCACCGCGAGTAAACACGTTAAGTATAGGAGCACAATTGTTCTCGGCCATTTTTTCTATCAATCTTGAACCTAGAAATCCAGGTCCAACTAGGAGAATGCAAGGATACTTCTTGTTCCCACCGTGGTTATTGGCAAACGACTTCAATGTTAGATACAAATAATACAGTAATTGATAGCAGGTGATGTCGCAGGTTATATTACGAGATTGCAAGCTATATGATGGATCTGTCGCAACGCCGTCGCTGGCGATGGTGAGATTCCTTAGAATATATGAAGGAACTTGGTAATTAGATGCTTCCTCATCTTCATCTTCTTCTTCTTCTCTTTCCACTGTCAATTCCTCAATATCCGCCGGATTCATC
>JACCDO010743519.1_pt1 | contig 12662 bp, 12 predicted proteins | sample 7446101 | NCBI WGS metagenome assembly JACCDO01 (sample SAMN15323440, study PRJNA562643) | freshwater metagenome | isolation source: river surface water | place: USA:Blue River Watershed | collected 2017-08-16
AAAGTAAGGGTATCTGGTATTATAATACTTTCAATTGATGTGCCTCGAAATGCACGATGGCCTATTGTTTTTAAATTACTATTATTACTTATAATAACACTTTTTAATGTTTTCACATTTTCAAATGCTGATATATCTATTGTTTCTAATGTATCTGGTATATCAATTGTCTCTATTGTAGCATCTATTAATAACATTGGTGATAATACCTTTACATCCACTCCTGCTATTTGATTTGGTATTGTTATTCTAGTATTTGTTTTAATTAGTTCTAATGATCTTATTGTATTTGTAGTCTTATCAAAATCATATAAAACAATATTTGGATCTGGATCTATGAAAAATTCTAATTGATTCATATAATATAAAATATAAAATATTATATGAATTTTTATAATAATGTTTAGATAACTAATAATATTATTATTATTAACATCAATATTATCAATAATGTTATAATAACCCATTGTTTAGGTTTTTTTGGATTAATAAAATTAATTTTTGAATGGTCTATATTTGTTAAGTTGTAAAATTTTTCCTTTCTTTCATCATTCCATTTAACTGTATTATATACATCTACCTTATTTGATTTAGCTATATCATTAAATGCATCCTTTCCAATTGTTATATCCTTTATATCATTATTAAATACAATTTTAGATAAACTACTACAACCTGAAAATGAGTAAACCCCAATTTCTTTTACACTTGATGGTATATTAATTTCATTTAAACTCGTGCAACCTTCAAATGCATTCCCACTAATTAATGTAATACTATTTGATAAATCTATATTTTTCAATTTAGAACATCTATAAAACAACTGGTTGCTAATAATACTAACATTTGATGGTATATTTATACTTTCAAGTCCGCTACATTCCTCAAAAGCAGATTCATCAATTGTTGTAATACTATTTGGTAAATGTATAATGGTTAATTTATCACAATTATAAAAAGCATATGCATTTATAGTAGTGACTCCTTCTTGAATAGTTATTTTTTCTAATTTATAACAAGTATCAAATACACTTTCTATAATTCTTGTAACTGTATTTGGTATAATATATTCTGTTGCATTTCTGTCATTTGGATATGCAACTATAATTGTTTTATCTTTATTAAATAATACACCTCCTTCTACACTATATTGAGACACACCAGTTGGTATTATAAATTCAGTTAAATTACAATCCCAAAATGGATTAGCATTCATCATATTAAGAGACAATGGTATAGTAATAGTTGTAGTAGTTAAACCATTACAACCTCCAAATGCACTATTTTCAATATTTAAAATATTTAATGGTAAATTTATACTAGTTAATTCAGAACAAAATCCAAATGCATTAACACCTATTTTTTTAATACTATCTGGAAAAATAACACTAGTTATATCTTCTCCCCTAAATATAGAGTCACCTATATTCAATACTTCTACACCATCAATAGTATCAGGTATTTCAACATCTGGAGAGTTAATTGTCACTCCTGTAATTGTTTGAGTATCTTTATCAAAAGTAAAAACATTAGCTGTATTAGCAGTAGTAGTAGCAGTAGCATCAAATTGTTCAATACTTTTATTAAAATTTAATTTAATCATATAATTTTATTTAGAAAAAAACTAAATCATAATTAATATACTACCGTAATGTTAACCAAAGGTTTATGTTCATATTATAATAAACCTTCGGTTAATTGATATATCAATTTAATGAAGCTTTAATTATTTATACTATTAATTTATATGAAAATCATGGCACATTATGGTAATATTAACCATTGTTCACAGTAGTAATTATAATTGCCTTCGGCAATATAACAACGATTAATGTTATTTAATATTTTTAATTATAAAAAACATAATAATAATTATTATTGTTATCAATATAACTTTCAATATAATGTTTCCTATTTCTATTAATTCCCAATGTAATTTATATTTTATGTCTATTGCATTTGTTAAATTTTCAAATTTTTCTTTTCTTTTATCATCCCATTTAGTTTTATTATATACATTAATTTTTCTTGCTATATTATAAAATATTCCACTTGCTCTTCCAATATTACTAATTGCTTTTACTCTATTAAACTGTTGAACTACAGTATTATTCACTGTTCCTCCTCTTGCTACATTATAAAAATTTTCATCTCCTTCGAAATCACTCTCTCCTCTATTATAAAACAATCCTTCTTCTCTGAAATCAATATTAATAATATCACCTTTAAAAATAATATCTGATAAATTAATACAATCCTTAAATATACCAAAACCAATATCTGTAATATTATCAGATAATTTAACACGAGTTAAACTATGGCACGCCCTAAATGTATTATAACCAATTGATGTAATACTATTTGGTAAATCTATACTAGTTAATTTAACGCAATGTTCAAATGCACTTTCGCCAATTAATGTAATACTATTTGGTAAATCTATACTAGTTAAATTAACGCAATTACTAAATGCATAATCACCAATTGATGTAATACTATTTGGTAAATCTATACTAGTTAAATTATAACAATCACTAAATGTATCATCACCTATTTTTGTAACACCATCTTGTACAATTATTTTTTTTATTCTATAACACTTATTGAATGCACCATCTACAATTGTTTTAACTGATTTTGGTATTTTATAACTGGAATTTTTTCTTTCAGCTGGATATTCAATTAATATTGTTTTATCCTTATTAAACAATACACCATCTGATACATCATAATTATTATTATTATAAATAGTAAATTCACTTATATTACAATCATAAAAAGGCTGTCCTTTTATCAAAGAAAGAGTATCAGGTAAAAAAACACTATTCGAACTTAAACCATTACATCCTGCAAATGCACCATCATTAATAGTTTCTATTAATTTAGGTAATTTAATACTTTTTAATAATATACATCCATTAAATGCTCCAATATCAATTAATTTTATACTATCTGGAAAAGATACATCAGTTATTTCTGAGAATGAAAATATGTTTGGTCCAATATTTAATACTTTAACACCATCAATAGTGTCAGGTATTTCAACATATGGAGAGTTAATTGTCACTCCTGTAATTGTCTGAGTATCTTTATCAAAATCATAAATATTAGTTTCAGTAGAAGCAGAAGTATCATTAGAATTATCATTAGAAGTATCATTATCAGCAGTAATAGCAGTAGTAGTAGCAGTATCATCGAATTTCTCACGACGCATTAGATAATATAATTATATTTAGATTATATTTTAATTAAAAATTAATACAACTTGAATTGTTTTGTTTAATAATATTCATATAATGACTAACAAAATCCTTCAAGCTATCTATATGTGAAATTAATATAACATTATCATAATGCTGATTTAAAAAAGTTATAATATTATCAAAATTATCAATATGTTGTTTATCTAATACTGATACTCCTTCGTCAATAATCAACAATTTATTTTTAGGTAATAATGATAATGCTGATAATGCAATCTTGAATCCAATATTAATTATAAACATTTCCATCCCTCCTAATATATTAATAATATTATTATTATAATCCAAAATATTAACTATAATATTATTACAATCAAGACTAATCTTAATAGTCTTTTTAATAAATCCATTTATAATTTTATTTAACATTTCTTCTATATTAACTAATTGTAATGAAATAATCTTACTAGGTATTCCATTAATATGACATGCTTTCTTCAAACAACTATATATATTATAATTCTTCATAACACCCTTCAATTCTGTTTTTAATTTATTCCATTCAGAAAATTTAGTTTCATTTATACCTAAACTATAAGTACGTTCATGTATAATCTGATTAATACCATTTATTGTTTCTTCAATTTTATTCAACTTAATATCATATTTTTTTATTAATTCAATGTTCTCATTATTTGTTAAATATTTAATGTTTAAAATCAAATATTCTCTATACTCTTTAATTTTATATAACCAATTATTATCACAATTAAATTTATTATCATAAAAATTTAATATTTCCTCACAAATATTTTTTCTATAATTATTGTATTTATTTATTAATACTCCTTGTTCTTTTTTGACTGAAACTAATTTATTATAATTAATTAAATCCTCTTCATTAATTAAAATATGTTCTTTCATTAACTCTTCTCTCTGTTTCTTATAATCATCTAATATTGGTTTTCTTTTTATACATGCATGACAATTTTCATTAATTTCATTTAAATCTATCAAATCATTCACCATTTTTATTTTATAATCAGTCTGGTCTTTTTTATTAATAGATTCTTTGTAATTATTATAATTACTAACAATACGTTCTTCATTTAACAAGAATATATTATTTCTTCCAATAATACTAAAATCAAATTCATTTTCATTATCTTCATAACAAACAATTGAATCGAATAAATGTTTTATTTTATTATTAATATTTATTGAATAATCATATTCAACATAATGTTCTATAATAAAATTACAAATATCCAAATTTCTTTTAAGCCATCCAATATCTCCAACATTTAATTGTTCATCATAATCAATATTAAAATCATTATTTAATAACATAATTAATTTATCTTTTTTTTTATTTAATTTCTTTTTCATATCAATATATTTAACAATTTTTTTATTATGTTTTTTAATTATTTTTTTATCATTGTCAATATTTTCTAATATCTCATCAATATCAATATTTAATATTTTCTTTTCGAAATCATCTTTCAATGCCTTCAAACTCTTCTCCTTATTTTTATAAATATCAAACATTTTTTCAAATTTATCCAAATTAAACATATTGTATAAAAATGCTTTTCTATCTGTTGAACTTAATTCATAAAAATTCTTTTCTTTATTTTGTAAAAATAATGATGTGAGACAAAAATCTTCATAAGTTCCAATTACTTTATATATTTCTTCTAATGTTTCAAATCTGTCTTTCCTTGTAAGGTTAACAACATTAGTATCACTTGATTTAATAAAACTATAAATATCAAAACTGATTACTTTACCTGTCTTACTTTGTTTTTTTCCTTTTAATGTTCCTTTTTTATGAATACAATATATATCACCGCCTATTTTAAATCTAATTTTTGTTTCAAAACATTTACTATTATTATTTACAATATAAGATGGAATAGTTCTATGCTTATTAATATTATTTCTACTAAAATTATCATATAGACTAAATAATATAATATCAATAAATGATGATTTACCATAAGAATTTGGAGCAAATAATCCAACAATATCATTTAATGGTAATTTAGTAAAATCAATTTTATTATTCGGACCATATACAAACATATTACTAAATTCCAAATCTAAAAATTCCCACTGGCATAATTGTCTTTCAAATGAAATATTTAATCCAGATAATTCTTTCATAAATATTTCTTTTGCTTCATCATATTCAACTTCGCTCAATACATTAATATAATCTTTTAACATATCATTATAATCAAAAGTTTTTTTAACAACATCTATTTTTTGTTTATCTTTATTTAAATATGTTTCTTGAAACACAATATGTGGATATTTCTTTCTAATAGTTTTTTTAATTTTTTCACAAATATCTTTTGGAGTTTCAATTACATTTAATCTTACTTTAGCATGTGATGGAAAAACAAATAGATTACTATCAATCTGATTATCATTATAAAGCACTGTTCCTCCAATAATATCTAGTTTCATAAATCTATATGGATTGTCAATTATCTTATAATTACTATTTTTATTAACTAAATCCCATACTAATACACCATGATACTCATCTGTCTCCGCAAAATTCTGTGATATTAATGATGAAGCATATGCCATTTTTTTATCTTTGTCTATATATTGAAATTTATGGATATCACCTAAGAGAACAAAATCATAACCAGCAAAATCTGATACTTGTTTATCTCCATTTAATACGACACCAACAGCAGTATTACAAGCACCTACAGGACCATGATATAGACCAATTAATATCTCTCCATTTTCATCAATATCATCTGCTTTAATAAAATTATTGTCTAATAAAGATGATGCGCCAAAAATAATATTTCCATATTTATAAATACCACTATTTTTAAGATAATATAAATTATCAATAGCCCTTTCACTTAATATCGCATCGATTGAATCTTTAATTGTTTTATTTGTTTCAACCATATCATGATTACCAGCTATTAATATAACCGGCATAATATCAGCTAATGATTTTAAAAATTTATAACATTTAACAACACAATCAGGGGTTAAGTTATCTTTAGCATGTAATACATCTCCTGTTATAACAATTAAAGAATTATTATTAACAACACTATTAAGATATTTATAAAGGTTATTAAATACGATTTCATATTCAACATGTCTATCATATCTTCTAATATGAATATCTGAAATATGATAAATCATTTTTATATTTGCATTTGAATTTACAGTTATCATTAATAAAATAAATTATTATTTATTTAATTATTAATTCAATATTTAATGGTTAATAAAATGTTGAAACAATTTATTATTACTATATTAATCTTAAATATTAATGGAATTTGAAAATACTAATGTTAAAAATATTTATGAAAATATTGCTACTAATTTCTCAGATAAAAGATATAATTCTTGGGATTGGATAGATAATTTTATTAATATATTTCCAAAAAACTCAAAAATATTAGATATTGGATGTGGAAATGGACGAAATATGAAGAATACAAATTATGATTTTTATGGTGTTGATAACTGTCATAATTTTGTTAAAATTGCTAAGGATATAACACCTAATATTTATTTGTCAGATATGACAAATTTACCATTTCCAGATAATTATTTTGATGCAATTATAAGTATTGCCAGTTTTCATCATTTATCTAATAATATTAGAAGAAATGAATGTTTGAAAGAAATGTATCGTGTTATTAAACCAAATGGAAAAATATTATTATCTATATGGTCTATAAATCAATCTCATAATAAAAAATTAGATAATAAATTTAAATATGGGGATAATATAGTTCCTTTTAAAGATAATAAAGGAAATATAATAGGAAATAGATATTATTATATATTCCAAATTGATGAAATATATAATCTTATTCAAGAGTATTTTACTATATATTCACATGATTGGATACATGGAAATGAAGTTTTTATTTTAACAGGAAAATAATTTTAAGCAAATGATTATAAAAATAATAATATGAATATTATTCAAGAAAATAATAATATTAAAATAATAGCAAAAGAAAATATTAAAAAAGGAACTGTTATATTAATAGAAGAACCAAAATATAAAGAAAAAGATATAATAGCTTTATTATATATAATTCTTAAAAACAAAGATGATATAAATATAAAAAATTTATATCCACGAATTATTAATAATATTAATATTAATTCAACTTATTTACCAATTTTATATAAACTAATTAATAATTATCCCGACAAAAAAATTAAAAAATGTTTATTATTAATTGATAATTATACTATTAATTTCTATTATTATAAAATTTTATTTAATGCGTTTGATATGAATAATCATCCAACAATATTACCAATTGGTGCTAAAATGAATCATAGTTGCAAACCAAATATTTATTTCTATGAGAAAAATAATATGATGTATTTTGAAGCATTAAATAATATTAAAAAAGGAGAAGAGTTATGTTATTCTTATCTAAGAAATTACACATTTATTAATCAAAAAGATAAACAGAACTATTTATTTAATCATTATAATTTTATATGCAAATGTATTATATGCTCCGATGTAAAATGTATTTCTGATATAAATGTCCAGCACCATAACCAGATAAATTAAATACTATATCAAATAATTTATTTATATGCACTTCATGCCAATAATCTGACTCTAATTTTAATATTTTATTATATGCAATATGAAGAAAGGATTCAAATATTTCCCAAACAATACTAAATATAATAATTAAGAACCATCTATTTGGAAAATAGAAAGACATAATAAAATATATTATAAAATGAGTTATTGTGTATAAAGTAATTATATTTCCGTCCATATAATATTCCTAGAATTATTCTAGGAATAATTCTATAATATTTAATTAATCAATTTATCAATATCATTTATATTGAACCAATGAAGTATTTTAATATTGTTTGTATATTTTAAATATTTTGTTATATTAATAATATCACTATTTGTATCATTTATTATTACATTTAATTCATTCAAATAATCAAAACCTTTATTAAAAATATCAATTGCTTTTTTATAAGCAAATAATATTATATATATTATATATTGTCTATAATTTTCGAATTTATATATTTTAATTATTTTTTGATATAATTGTATTTTAGTTATATTATTATTAATATAATCAATTCTATATTTTTTTAATTTTTCTGTATTATTAACATTTAACATGTTAATAAAATTTTTCAACTTGAATCTTATAAATTCATTTATATGTTGATATATACCACGAATTGTTATAATATTTTCATCACTATAAGATGAAATATTAAGTTTATTGTAGTCAATCAATTTTGGCATATCAAACTTACCAATACCAATACTAGTATTAATATTATTATTGGATATAATATCTCTTGTATTCCAATCAAATGTAATATTACATTTGATACATTTAACTATATTACATCCATCATCCTTAGTAATAAATTCACCACAATTAGGACAATCTTTAGATATATTTAAAATATTCATAGAACTATCACTACATATATGGTCTTCATTTTTAATATTATAACATTTTTCGCAAGTATATTTATAACATATATTGCATTTATAAGATTCATCGAGGAAACCCTCGCAACTAGAACACATGAAACGCCTAATAACAATATTATTGTTATCAAAAAACAAACGCCTATGCTGAATTAATTCAGCATTCAAATATTTTATTTCTTTATTAATAATTCTTCTTTTCATTAATAACATCTTTTTTTTTCTTTTAATAAAATCCTCCTTCTTATTTTTATCCGCATCTCCTTTTGTTGATTCTAATAAATGTATTTGATTTTTGTAAAGTAGTTCATTTTTATATTTAAAAAACTTACCAAAAACCCATTTTATACCAAATAATTTTATCAAATCATATTTATTTATATCTGTCAGACAGTTCATACAACAAGTGTTCTTATTATTTTCAACTAAAGAAAAGAAATAATTTTTACAGCATTTTTTACAACTCTTATATGAACATGTAGGACATTCAAATATATTACAACTCAAACACGGAGAAACACAAACACTACACAAGTACATTATATCTATTAAAAATGTAGCTTAATCTTTAAAAATCAATTTTTTTTTTAATAATTTTTATTGTTATTAAGATTTAAAAAAATATTTCTAAAAAATATAATTAATAGTTTAGTTCATAATATGAACTAAACTGTTATATATTCATTACATTTAGAAAAATTAATGCTAGTTCTACACATTGGACAACTGGTATTTGTTTTATACCATAATTTAATACAATCCTCACAAATATTATGAGTCGAATGACAACTTAATGAAATAATTTTATCTTTATTTTCATAGCAAATTATACAGTCTTCATTTTTTTCAACCTTTTTAATATTAATATTATTACCAATAAAAAATACATCAATTAATGGATTAAAATTATTATCAAAATATTTATCAAACCATCTAACAACATTATATTGACCCTTTGCTTTTAATTTATTGTAAAAATTAATATTAATATTATTATTATAATTATTATATGAATCAACAACTAATGTATCTTTAATTTCAACATTAGGATTAACATTAAAACATACAATTTTAAATATATCATTAGAATTTAATTCATCAAAAATATTATTTGTAAATAGTTCAAATACAAATTTATTATTGTAATAAATACTTTTTTTGAAAATATTCAATTTAGTTTTATTATTCATTTCAATATTTTTCAGTAAATATTCAATAATACAATATGCATTATCAATATTTGAATAATTTTTATATTTAATTATCTCTATAATTGTAAATTCAATATTACTTTTAATATAATTATAATAATTATTTACCAACCATTCAATAATATTTTCATTCAAGAAATAATAATTAACAGCCATATCAATTAATAGTTTATTAACTGTTTCCTTAGTATAATGCCCAAAACGTGAAATCATAAAATCATTACACATCACATCATTGAAAAATAATTTGTCTTTTATATTTAAAATATAATTATAATCAAACAATTTATAAACAATCAATAACCTATTTATATCATTATTAATAATCTTTTTAATTAACAAATGTATATCTTCGGTAATAAAATTAATAAAGAACTTACATTGTTCTTTTAAAGTTTCTGTCTTATTCTCAATATAATAATTAACCCATACTTCTAACATCTTCTCCGCAAATTCTCTTTTAAAGTCATCTGAATCAGAACCATATATTATATTATAGCATACATCAAATTTATTATTATATGCTATGTTCTCATATATATAATCATTTGAATAAATATTATTATTAACAATCTTTTTGTTAATAATATTATTTATTATATCATGTTTTCCTTTTTTCCCTAAATGAATCAAATTATTAATGATATCATTTTCATTCTCAAAAGAGTTATCCATTTAATATATGTTTAATATATAATTGTAATAAAATAATCAATTTTTATTTTGGCTTTTCAAAATAACCTTTGATTTGCGTTGACGTCTATCTAAACAAATATTTAGGACGTACAACGATAATCAAATTATATATATATTTATACTGTTTCACTACATATTTCAGCAGTAAATTCAATATAATCTTCATTACTATAATTGTATTTATCAAAATCTAATTTAACTATTAGATACATAGTTCCATATACAAAAATAAAGACTGAAAATAATAAATTGTATAATATCCAATACTGAATTGTATGAATTGTATTATTATTAATAATATCCAAAATATAAAATATAAGAAGTATAATTGACATAGTTATATCTTGATAAATGTTTTTCTTTTGTTTAACAAAAGAATGCATTTTATAAAACCCATACAATATCAAGTAATAATTAATATAATTCTCATTAGCGAAAGTTTTTAATTCTTCATTAAATATTATATTAAATGGATACCAAATTAAATATAATAAACATAAAAAATAATCGATATATTTATATGTTATATTAACAATTAATAATAACCAACTATTTTTATAAAAATCTTTTGCTTCATCTATTAAATCCATTAAATAATAATAATAATTTATTAATTTAAAATTTATCAATTTTTCTTTATTGTTTGATTTAATTTATTTTCAATTTTCAATAATCTTTCATGATGTTGATTTAAGATTTTTTCAATTTCCATTTTTCTAAGAAACTCAATATGACGTGCTTTTTCCTCCATAATTATCCTATATGATTTCATAAAATTATTAACGTATTTCATTAATAATTATTTATTTTATTTATTTAAGTTAATTTATTTTTTCAATACAATATTTGAAATTTTCTTTTTCTAATTCCTTCATATATTCAATAAAATTAATATCATTATAATAATCAAATTGTTCCTTTTGTTTATTTAAATTTAAATTTTCCAATCTTTGATTATTATATAAAATTATGCGTTGTATCATTATATTCTTCCTTAGTTCAATCATTTTTGGTGTCATTAAATGTTTATATAAAGTATTAAACATATTTGTATGAAACTGATGTTTTGGATCTATTTCTATATTATAATAATATGCCATTAATAATAAAATAATACTTTTTATTATTAATAATCATCAATTTTTATGGCGATTCAATACTTCAATCAATTTTTATTCATGAAGTATTAATTCATCAATCATAATAATCCATTTATGCATTATTTGTAAATTTTTATCTGGTTTTTCTAAAAAATATTTTTTAAATAATCCATTTAATTTTTCAACACTATTATCATCTGATAAATAAAATGCTAATTTATTTTTTAAATTATTCAATAATGGTTCTAATAAATAAAATACACTTTTAATATTATTATGATTATTTATTATTAATATATATAAACTCAATGATATTATCGATTTTATATATGGTTTATTTGTAATATAATCAATTGATTCATCCGCAAAGCTAATAATATATAAAATAACTTTAAAAAATTCATCAGTTGTTAAATTAGAATTAGACCATTCTTTTGGTAAATTAAATTCCTTTTTATTATTTTTATTTAAAATAATTTTGAATAAAGGTAGGTTATTAATAATCATATTATAATGCTTACATTTTTTAATATTAGAAGAATTATAACAAAATATAAACTGGTCGCACTTGCATTCAAATTGCATTAACAAATTTATAGGATAGTTTGGATAATCATCATTATAATTATCATAATTTGTTTTCATAACATATGTTTTTATCATATGTGAATAATCTAATAAATTATTCATTATATAAATATAATTAAATTTATGGTTTTAAAGAAATTATTTATTTATATTTAATGGATATTAAAAATATAGCTGATTTTCTATCAGAAAATTATGTTGAAGATAACAAATTCAGATATAATTATTCCAAAGATTTTTTAAAATGGTATTTAGATGAAGATAGTTTATATGAAATAATATTTGATATAAATAATGATATTATTGGATTTATTTGTGGGAAAAAAATAAATATTTCATTAAATGGAACTCAACAAAT
>JACCDO010920421.1_pt1 | contig 12661 bp, 12 predicted proteins | sample 7446101 | NCBI WGS metagenome assembly JACCDO01 (sample SAMN15323440, study PRJNA562643) | freshwater metagenome | isolation source: river surface water | place: USA:Blue River Watershed | collected 2017-08-16
CTAGATGTCACAAAACTATCAAATTTAACAAGACCGATAGTATGTGGAAAAAGATTTTAAAAAATAATAAATTAACTAAAAATTTAAATCAATTAAAAATAGATGATATCAAAAATTTTAATTGTATCATTAAGTACGAGAATATTCCAAATAGTAAATATAATAGTAAATTATTACAGATACTAAACTCTGAAGATAATAAAATTTTATATGAAAATGAAATTGAATTTGCGTCTAATTATAGGATTATATTTAACAATCATTATATATGTTCAAAAAAGTCTAAGAAATATGAAGTTTTTGATTTAGAAAAAAAGAAGGCTGTTATAATTGATCACTGGTCAGAACATTGTGAAATTTTTTTTGATACCAGTAATAAATTTTTAATTTTTAAAGAAAAATTTGGCAATAGTAGTACAAGTGCAACATTAATAAGTATATATGAACCTAGAAGCGGAAAGTTATTAGGCTTTTTTGAATTTAATTATGACGATATGATGTCTATTTTTATAAATGAAATTAGTTGTGAGAATTTAGAATAACTAACTATCAATTTTTAAACTAAATTGTTTAAAAATTAAATTGAAATTTTACGAAGCTTATTTATCCAGAAAATAATTATGAATAATTACGACTGTCTATTTAAGATTTGTCTTATTGGTGATTCAGGAGTTGGTAAAACATCTTTAGCAAAAAAATATATTGATGATATTTTTCAAGAAAATAGTAGTGCTGCCACTATTGGAATGGATTTTCATATGACAACTAAAAATCTTTATGATAAAGATATTAAATTACAAATTTGGGATGTCAGCGGAGATCACAGATTTAAATATATTCTTGAAATGTATTGTAAAAATTGTCAAGGAATTGTTCTCATGTTTGATGTTAGTAAATACTGTTCTTTTGCTAATCTAACTTATTGGTTAAAATATATTTATAAGTATATTCCAAATGATTTTCCAAAAATTATTGTTGGTTGTAAAGTTGATTTAAAAAGAGAAATTTCATACGAAGAAGCTTTTTCTTTTGCACAAGATCGTAATATTGAGTATCTTGAAACTTCAACGAAGTTGGGAAAAAATATTGAAAATGCTTTTGCTAAAATAATTTATGAAATTAAATCAAATAGAAAATATTCTTTAAGATATTTAAATTCTTATACAAATGAAGATGAAATAGGTGAAATAGAAAATATAAGTAATAGAAAAAATAAAAATCGGAGCTGTAATTGGTTTGCATGTTGTAATAATGATTTTAATGATGTTACTAAGAATTCCTGTTCAATTTCATAATATGATCTAAAGATTTTTTCATCTATATAAATGAACTCAATAGAAAAAGAATTAGAACTTTATAAAGTTGCATTAAATTCATTCAATAATTTTATGAAAACTTATGAAATGTGCAATTTATATGTTTATAAAGATTTAAATGATAATTTTCCTTTATATTATAAAAACTTTAAATATGATCATGAATATATAAAAAATTTTTTTAATTGTTCAAAAATTTCAGAAATAGCGTCTGGTAAAAGTAATATATATCATTGTCTAATTTATAATGACAGTTTTATGATGTGCGATTCTTTAGAACGAATTAAAAATCTTTGAGATTTTATTAATTAAAAATTAATAAAATTATCTAACTATAAATAAAAATATAATGGAAGATCAAATTGAAACTTTAGAATGTTTAGATATGAATACTGTAGCCAAATATATACCTGGAGTTTTTGAAACTATTAAAGCAAAACATTCTTTAAAAAAAGGACCTTGTAACACTGCAGAATGTTGTAAAAAAACTTGTCGAGAAGTTTGCAGTGGAAATAGTCAATGTGACTCTAATTGGGAAAATATTTGTGACGGGAATTGTCATGATATTGTACAACATCTTTTTCCAAAAATTGGTGGTCCAGAATATGTTCAAAGTGGTGTTTTTCCACCAGTACCACCAGGATTATACGGAAGATATCCTCCCGGAGGACCATTACCAGTTATATATCCTGAACAACAAGAAGCTTTTTTAATGGAAAAAAACCGACCCTATTCATTATTAGGAACACAATATCCTTATATTAATACACCATACGCATATAATAATTATAGTTATATGTATTTGAATGATGTCCCAAAATTACGTTATCGTAAATATAATCCTCTTTCTTATAAAAGTAAAACAAATGAATTATACATTCCTCGTCCACAAAAATTTAATTAAAATACGATTTTTTTTTATTTGTTATAAATAAAAAAAGTTATAAATGATCAAAGTTAATAATAATGAACCTGAAAATGTCAATGATATTGATATGAAATTTTGTAATGTATTAAAAAATATCAGAACATACTATAATGAAACTTCAAGTTATTTAGTAGATGGTAATTCAAATTATTATCAAGATTTAGTTAATACTGTCAACAAAGCAAAAAATTATATTGATAGTTTTCTGCAATCGAAAGATTATCTTTATATGAGAATGAATAATATTACACCTGCTATTATGTCTGATATGGATGATACTATTTGGTGTACATATGCTGAATGGATACATAAAGGATATTGTTATAATCCTGAAAAATTTTTACATGAAGCAATTCGTCAAAAAATGCCGCCTATTACACCAGTTCTTGATTTATTATCTTATTGTGCTATAAATGGTATTATGCCAATTTTTGTTACTGGAAGAAGTGCTACTTATTCTCAAGCAGATGCGACTATTATTCAACTAAATGGATTGAATTTTTATCCTGGTAGAAATTTCTTTGGTGGTATGTTTGGGTGGAATAATCGTAATAGTCAAGATATTAAAACTGAAAAAGTACAATCTTTTAGAGGAGTATTTTTTAATCCTACTACCGACCCCGCACATATACATAAACCACGTACAAGAAAATATATCGAAGATAATGGTTTACCTTACATTGGTAGAGTTAAATTTATAGCATCAATGGGTGATCAAGAATCTGATTCTAGCGGTATTAGTAGCGGTATGAGAATTAAACTTCCAAACCCTTTGTATACTTTGCCTTAATTTTTTTCATTTTTATTACTCTCATTCTCAAGAATGTTAATCTTTTTATCAGGAAATAACTGATAAAAGCTGTTATGTGCTCTAGCAATTAAAAACTCGTTTTTCCAATTTGGGTAAACTCGATTCATAAACTGTTCACTTTTATTTGGTACTTTAACTTTGATAGTTTGAAATATTTTGCCATCAGGTAAATATAAATGAAAATCTACTTCATTTAGAGGATTATATTTACGAAATCAAGATATCGTAAATATAATCCTCTTTATTATAAGAACAAGAGTAATGAATTATATATTCTTTAGCCGCAAAAATTTAATTAAATTAAAATTATTTTTTATATTTAAAAATAATTTTAAATATAATATAAAAATGGATACTTCATTGTCTAATAAATTTGATATTTCTAACTTATTTCCCGATGTAGAATATAAAAAGTTTTCAGATTATATTTATAATATACCAAGTATTTTTGATGTGTCTGATGAATATTTAACAACTGAGGATAAATTATCAAAAAATTTGAGATTTATTTTACCGAATTTTTTCGAAGAAATTACCAGTGATTTTGTTGATTTTAATAAGACCTTATATTTCGACTATTTTAATTATTATATTCACCAAATAGCTGGTGGTAGTGTAAAAAAATTTATTAATATTAATATTGATGATAATTATTTAGATAATCTAATTACTGTGACATTTAAATATCCTAGATATGTAGGATATTTAAATGTTTTTTCACATTTAAAAGGGTCGGCTTATCCTATACGAACAAAATATAATAGTGAAATTGCAAATTTAATCCCTCTTAGTGTACCAAAACCAAGTGAATTGCTGATTTATGTAAAAAAAGTAGTATTAATTGAAAATTTTTTATTTAATAAAGTAAATGATAATCCTGAAAAATTAATTCGGCATATAATTTGTTCTTTAACATACCTTAAATTACCTGTATTTTGTATATCTTTATACCAGACTGATAAAAAGATGTTAAGATGGCAACAAAATTTGATAATAGGTTGGGTTTATTTAAAACCATATTTATTATGGATAGTTCGAACAAATAAAATTAAAGGAGAAAATATTTTTTATATTATTTCTGATGTATCAGTATTGTATGAGATTAAAAATGAAGGAATTGAAATACCTACAGATCTAATTAACGCAATACCTTTATTTAAGACTATAAGAAAAAATATTTTTAATAAAATAGACGAAAAATATGAACATTATAAAAAAATATTAACACATACTGATAATTTTTATCATGTATCATATTTTGACTATTGTCAATATAACTTTACCGGTGATATAACAAAAATGGCATATGGTTATAAAACGGGATGTAATTATATTATGACTTTAGATCATTCCCCTGAATAACAATCTTTTTATCACTGAATAACTGATAAAATCCATTATGTGCTCTTGCAATTAAAAACTCATTTTCCCAATTTGGATAAACTCGATTCATAAATTGTTTACTCTTATTTGGTACTTTAACTTTGATAGTTTGAAATATTTTACCATCAGGTAAATATAAATGAAAATCAACATCTTGTAGTGGATATATTTCTGAAAAATAAATGTGTTGATTCGGCCACAACTGCAGGTGTTTTATTTCAGAAAAATCATATTTATAAGTACTTTTCGGCTCTATCATAAATATATCATTAAAAATTTGATTATTATCAATATATTCACTATCCGTGACTTTAATTACTCCAATTGAAGAAATTGTTAAATATAAATTATCATATTTTTTAATAGCTTCAAATAACTTTTGACGGTCTTTTTCAAAAACACAAATATCAATATCATCGTCCCATGGAATAAATGAATTATTATGACGCATTAAACCTATTAATAATCCAGATATTACAAAATATTCTATTTCCTCGTTCTCTAAAAAATTTAATAATTTTTGAAAAAGAATGAAAAGATTATAATGTCTTGAGAAAGAAACATATCTTTCATTTATTAGACCATTCATTGCTTTAATTCTCTTTATATCTGTAAAAATATTTTCTTGATGATATAAATTTAAAATATTATTAATATGCATTATTATAATTACTAAAAATTTAAAAATAATTTAAAAAATATTTGTTTTAAAATAAAAATGCCTATGTCAAATACAGATAAATATATATTAGCCGGAGTTATATTCTTTATAGTAGTTGCAACCATTATTTTGGTTTATTTAAATTTACGTCGCAAACATCATGGTTCTAGTAAACATCATGATTCACATAAACATCATGAACATACCGAAGTACCTTGTCCTACAGAATGTGCAAAAAAATTAGAAAATGAGGATGACGAAGAAGATTGCAAATGCGGAGTTTAATTAATTAATTTATAAATTATTGATATTTATAAATTTATATATCTTCAATTCCTTTATTCTTTAAATAATCAATTGCATTTCTAGCTGCTTCCTCTTTAGCTTCTTTGGGTTTTGCATTATTTCCCATACCTAAAAATTCATCTCCTTTTTCACCTCCTTTAGCAAATACTCGAACTCTTCCATATCCAGCAGGACGAAAATCCATTGTACCATATTCTTTGTTCTTATCAAAAAATTCTTTTAATCTTGAAACAGCATCAAGTAATAATTTAAATTCTGAAGGTATTTCTATTTTATCATAAATATTTTTTAAAATAGTATAACAAATAGAATAACCTACACCGATACGAAATTGATGATCTAAAATATAAGCAGTTGCTCCTAAAAATGCTTCAAATGTATCTTCCAATAGTTTATCTGGTTCTTCTCTCTCTTCATATTCTGAAGATGTAATAAAACCTTGAAATCCTAACATTTTAGCAACTTTGGCGAATTCTTTATCTGCACCATAGTTAATCTTAATACGAGAAATAACTTTAGCATCTTTTGATAAAAAGAAATCAAATCTCATAGCCGAATAATATACAATAAAATTTTTAAAAACAGCATCACCTAAAGTTTCATAAACTTCATAATTTTGGGTAGATTTAGTATCTATATGACCTGAAGGTAATAAATTTGCACTATTAGATGTAAAAGCTTGATCATATATTTCAAAAGCCTGCTCTGTTAATAAATATTTACTGTATTTCTCATCTATTTTAGCATCTTTAATAATCTTTTCAATCATATTACGGAAACCTTGACCACGTTGTCCATAAATAATGACATCTTGTCCTATTTCTAAAGGTTTAAGTTTTTTCTTTTCTCTTTTCTTTTCAACAAATTGACGACGTCTTTTTAGTTCTAAAATTGCTTTAACCGAAGCTAATTTTTCACTTTCTTTCTTTAATTTAGCTTTATCAGCTCCAATTAAAATTTTAACACCATCTTTTTCATAATATATTTTACAAATATATTGCATCAAATCATAATCATAATTTGTCTCAAATGGAATAATTAATTTACCAACGTAATGATTACTATCAAAAAATTCTTTTAAAACTGTAATTGGATTATTTAATTCATCAAAATTGCTAGGTTCAGGTATATTTAATTCATCAAAAAGAGTTTTTAATATATCATAACAAACAGCAAAACCAGCGCCATAGACTCCAGTTAAACGTTCTAAACCATAGTAAGTTACTCCTAAAAATGCACTTAGCGAACTTTGCAAAACTGTATTTTCTTTATTATTTTTTTCGTAGAGGGAAGAAGCAATATATGGTGCAAAACCAAGTGTTCGAGCCATATCGGGAAAAGTAATATCTATACCGTATTCAATTTTCATACGGGCTAAAACTTTAACATCGTCAGCTGAACGTAAGGTTGGAAAACGACGAAATGTATAAAGAATCATAAAATTCTCAAAAATATTATCACCAAAAATTTTGAAAACATCATAATTATCACCATTATCTTTATCTTGTAAAACATTATCAGAATTAGGATCTGGATTCTTATAAGAATTAATAGAATTAGAAGTAAAGGCATTTTCATATAAATAAAAATTCTTCGATAATAAAAGATCAGCATAATGATCTTTTATATTTCCTCGATGAATAAGAATTTCACGTAAGATTTTTTGAAATTCTGGACCTCTTGTAGGGACTATGGGAGTAAGCATTTCGCTCTGATTTTTTTCACGACGGAGTTTAAGTTCTAATAATTTTTCTTCATCCAATTCGGGTTTTTTACCGGAAGTATTCATTTATTTAAAGGTATTATTTTATTATAATTTTTTTTTTAAATTTCAATTTTATTTCAAAAATAATATATTGAAGATAATAAAGAATAAACAGTATGGCTAATAGCAAAAAACAAGTTTCAAAAATTAATCCAACTATTATAGTAGTTATTATTATAATTATTTTACTTTTAATAGGAATAGGTTTCATCGTTTATCGTATTATCAAGAAAAAAGAAGAAAATCACGTTTATATTGATTATGAAGAAGATAATTACGAATACGAGGAAATTCCACGAAATTTAGATGAACCTTATGAATATTATGAGAAAAATGAAGACAAAGAAGAGGAAGAAGAAGATTATGAATAATTTTTTAATTAAAATACTTAAAAAATTTTTAAAGTGGTGGTCCAATGATAATTAATCCAGCATAATATGGTTTATCATCTGGTGGAGCAAAAATAGAAACGTTTGAATAATTTGTTCTTCCAGCATCAGGACAACTAGGATCGTCAGATTTGACATCATTAATAGTAGTTACACATATGTTATTCGAATTATCATGATATATATTTATTGAAACATTTTTACTTGGATTATAACTATTTTGCATACTGAAATTTATACTTTCATAAGTATTTGAACCTAATGTACCATACATCAGTCCATCCATATCCTGAGATTTGTATAAACTATTTCCATACCCATCTACAAATAGTTTTTTCCAAGTGTTTATATAATTTTGTATTTTTTGACAATTGCTCGATAAATAATCTTGTCCATGCTTTATTATAATATCACTAGTTATTTGACAACCTGGTGTAAATAATATGATCAGATAATTATAATTATTATAACCACAATTTGAATCATCGGCAGGAGATAATATATCAATAATTTTCTTATCTAGTAGTGGAATTTTAGGGTCTAAATAATTTTTAAGTGTAGCAACAGCATTCTGTCGCGATGTTGGAGGTGGAAATAATTCAGGAACTGAGATAAGATTATTACATTCTTCACCAGTCATACCAAATGGACAACATTGATAGGAATTATCTCTTTTTTTAACACATTTTCCAATGCAATTTTGACCACATTTTTCACAATTTTGATCATCTCCAAGATTTCCAATCTTGCATTTACATTTACCATAAATACAGGATTGTCCAAATAGACATTCACCATCAGATACACATTCAACACAATTATTCTTTACACATTTTTGTCCACTTAAGCAACTCTTGTCACAATTTCCACAATTATTATTATCTCCAAGTTCGCCATTTTGACATTTACAAGTAGTATTTTGACAAGTTTGTCCATTTGTACAAATAGTACCACAATTTCCACAATTATTATTATCACCAAGTTTACCACTTTGACATTTACATATACCTTTATTACATGATTGTTTATTTAAACAAATATTACCACATTTTCCACAATTTCTATTATCATTTAGAATCCCACTTTGACACTGACATACACCACTAACACAAGTTTCTCCATTTAAACAAATATTACCACATTTTTCACAATTTGTATCTTCCCCTAAATTTTTTCCATTTTCACATTGACAAACGCCATCTTTACACTTTTGACCATTTTTACAGTCGCTATCATTTGTACAATTCGAAATTTGACAACTACTGTTAACACATTTTTGTCCAGTTGTGCAAATATTTCCACATTTACCACAATTATTATCGTCATTTAGAACTCCGCTTTCACATTGACATGTACCACTATGACAAATTTTATTATCTTGACAAATATTTTCACAATTACCACAATTATTATTATCGTTCAGAGTTCCACTTTTGCATTTGCATATACCACTAACACAAGTTTGATTATTTTTGCAAACAGTACCACATGTATCGCAATTATTATTATCATTTAGATTTCCATTCTCACACTGACAAGTGCCATTTTTACATATTTGTCCATTTTGACAATCACTATTATTTTCACATTTTAAATTTTTACAAATACCTTCGACACATTTTTGATCTTTTGAACAAGGATTATCACAATGACCACAATTATTATTATCATTTAAAGTTCCACTTTGACATTGACATACACCATTTTGACAAGTTTGTCCATTGACACAAGCATTACCGCAATTTTCGCAATTATTATTATCATTTAATTTTCCATTTTCGCATTGGCAAACTCCATTCTTGCACTTTTGACTATTCTTACAATCGGTATCATTTTTACATTCAGAAATTAATTTATTTTGACAAGCATTACCATTATAATCACTATTACAGATACAAATTCCATTTTTACAATTTCCATTTCCAGAACATTCTTGATTATTTTCACCTTTAATACAATTTTTTTTACGAAATACAAAATATAAGATAATACCTAATATAATTAGAACAATAATTACTGGAATAATGATATACCAGATATTTATTTTTGATGTTTTTGTTGTTTTAGATTTTTTACTTTTCATTTATTTATAATTTTTTTTTATTTTTACTTTTTTACTTTTTTTAGAATCAAAAATTCTAAAAAATTAGTTATTTTTATATTCTACACCATTTTTTTCCAAAGTATACAAAATAACTGATGATGAAATAATCATCAAAGCACAAAATAGAACAAAATATTTCATTTGTGTTAAATTTGCCACTGATTTTCCAGTTTTTTCTAATGGAGGTACAGCCAAAGTTAAAATCAATAACAAAAAGGATATTATATTGGCTTTCATAAATCTAGCTTTTGATTCTTGATCACGGAAAGTTATATCTTTTAAAACAATCGACATACCTATAATAACAGCTGAAATTCCTAATAAGACTTTATTTTGATTTTCACTGTCTACTAGTTCTTTTTCATATGTACCTGGTTCATGTAAATTATTATATAAAAATATAAATGAAATTATTGTAATAAAAATATACACCAAAATTCCAGTTAATGTTGTTCTTTTTCGAAGTATTAATATATAAATAACAATGGAAATAATTGGAAATAATACTAGTGTAATATAATATTTCCAATCTTTCTTAACAGACTTTTTTTTATTTAAAATATTTATTCCAGAACCAATTAAAAAATATCTATTATCTTTTGTCAAAGATATTATAACTGACTTTTTCTTGATAATATCGTAAGTTTTATTATCATACCAATCGTAGTCAAATGTTACAAAATTACTTCTTCCTAAACATTTTTCCGAATTTGTTTCTTTCTTAAAAAAAGATTCTTTCCACAAATCAGAAATTAATTTAGTAAAATCTAATTTCATACTTACTTTAGCAAATATATTATTTAAAACTGACTGGCCTACTACTGAACTTTTATTTACTAAATCAATATTTTTATGAACTTTACAAATAGATTTAACATTATTGCTCTGATAATTAACTAATTGGTTTGGATCAGGAAACATTTCAAATACAAAAACATATTCTCCGCTACTCTTTATAATTAAATTTTGGGTAGTTGTTATTTCTTCTTGAACATCAATAAGCGATGTATCAATGTTTTGTGAGTTTTTTAAATAATCATAAATCTCTCCTACAAGAGTATAACATGGATAAATATCTACATTTTTAGTTTCATTTAATTCTTGAATTAAAATTTCCTGACAACTTAATTCTTTTTTTTGTTGAGATGGTGTTATTGTTGTCATATTTGTTTTATATCAAGAATTTAAAAAAATGTGATTATAATTTAATAAAAATTTTTTAAATATTTCTGTAAATAAAAATGTTTGAATTTTACGAATGTCCAAAAAGAACTTGTCCGCGATTAAGAAAAGATTGTTTACCAGGTTATTATTATAACGAAGAATTAAAGTCATGTAATAATTGTGGAATAGGAAATTATTGTCCTGGTGGAAAAGATAGATTTAAGTGTAAGCCAGGAAGATATACTGATAATAGTAACTATTATGTATGTCCTTTTTGTCCTGCAGGACAATTCAGTGATACAGAAGGTTCACAAAGTTGTCAAGAATGTCCACCTGGAGAGTATTCAATCTTAGGTTCAACACAATGTTCAGTAACATGTCCACCTAATTATTATATAGGTGATAATAATGATTGTTTGAAAAATGATTTTTGTCCTAGAGGATCATACTTAAATAAAGAAAATAAAGAAACAAAAGAATGTGAGTCATGTCCTGAAGGTCACTATTGCTTAGGAGGTAATGAACCAATGAAAAAATGTCCAGAAAGATTTTATTCAAGTGATAAAAATAGTACAATTTGTGATATATGTCTACCTGGTTTTATTATAAATGAAGAAAGGACAAGTTGTACTATTTGCGAAGCTGGTACTTATGAAAAAGATAATAAGTGTGAGAAATGTCCTGAAGGTCAACGATCTGGAGAAGGTTTTACAAAATGCACAGAAAAGTGCCCTAAAGATTATTATGCAGATGGTTCTAACAGTTGTATAAAATGTGTAAATTCTTACACAGAAGAAGAAGGAGCTGTTGATAAAAATGCATGTATTTGTAATCCTTATTATGTAAAAGATTTAACCGGTAGTTGTAAAACAAAAGCAGAAATTGATTCTTCTAAGAAAAGGAAACCTAGATTCTAAAATTTAATATAAAAATATAAAAATATACTAAAATTTTCAATTTTACTTAAAATTAAAAATATTGTCAATAAGAAATATGTTAAATAAACATTGTGAATTTTTAAAAGGAAATAAATATAAATGGATAATTTTTCAAGAAAATAAGACAAATAATTCTGACCTTCAAATATTTTATCAAGGTTTTTGTTTAAAACTATATCGCGTAGGATCTTATAATCGTGTATATAATATTGTTGGAAAATACTATTTTATAACTGATTCAATTGTAAAAATAAAAAAAATGATTCAGTTTGATGATTTTTTACCAATTATCAATATCAACAACTTAGTATGTCGTATTAATAGAAATAAAAAAGATTTTACAGAAATAATGTTTGAAAATAAAATTCATGAGGAATTCTATTTAGAAACAAAACTAACACCAAAAATATTTTATAATTTTTATAACCAGGAAAGAAAATTACAATGTTGTGTTATGGAAAAAAAAGCTTCACTCGTTAGTTATCTCAATCAAATGAATTTACCATATATCAAAAAAATTATACATGAAATACAAAATAATAATGAAATTATTTTAGAAATGTATAAAAATAAGATCAAGGATAATTTTATTAAAATATTTTTAAAGATTATAAATATTATTATTGAATTGGAACAAAAATATTCTTTTCGACATGGTGATTTGAAAATTCAAAATATTTTATGTGATAATACTATAACAAAAATAGAAGATTTAAAATTTTATTTAATTGATTTTGGATTTACGGGATTAAAATTGGGAGAAAAAAAATTAGAAACAAAAATATTTTGTGAAAATATTGGAAGAAATCGAACTTTTGATGATATTTCATTTTTTCTCTTAAGTTCTTTAATTGGTAATACTTTAAAATTTTCCTTTTATCAATTTTACGAAGATA
>JACCDO011843300.1_pt1 | contig 12658 bp, 11 predicted proteins | sample 7446101 | NCBI WGS metagenome assembly JACCDO01 (sample SAMN15323440, study PRJNA562643) | freshwater metagenome | isolation source: river surface water | place: USA:Blue River Watershed | collected 2017-08-16
ATATTATTTTGTCAAGGACCACCGCTGATTTGAAGCCGTACCAACACAATCGCCAATCGCTAATCTATTATTTTTAAGATCATCTACAGTCAAACATTTATTACCATTCATGAATGATATAATACGTTTGCCATCCACATGCCACTTTTGATTTAATCCATCGTGGCATGGATATTCAACAATAGGATTGCCATTTGCAGTATTGTTATATAAAATATCCATACACATTCCAGACTTTTTCAGCACAAGGCGGTTCTGGGAGTCCATTTCAACTGCTTGAGCTGTATCATCATACTCGCACTTGGCGATTGTCATCGTACCAAGCTGTTTTCCAGACGACTGCACACAAAAGTCAGTCTTGAATTCAGTCACAAGCTGTTTTACAGAGGGTCTGCAAATAGGTACCTTATCGCCCATACTGCTACTAAATGTACACTTGATAACCCCTTCACATACATTTCCAGTCACTTCTCCAGCACAACAATTTAGATTTCCTAGTTTATCTGTGTACGCACGTGTTCCCCTGGGGCAGGTAGTTGTGCCTATTGCGGGGGATCCTTGAAATCCTTCCATTCGGGTTACAGCACAGTTCTTTGGCATAAATCTGACTATCATCATAGCAATAATCACTCCTAGGACACCAAACGTTATAAGTACACCGACCCCTTTCATCCTAGTCTAAGGAAACTTTTTAAGTAGAGGATATTAACATATATTATTGAAGGTAGCCTTTACGACCTGGTGATATCCCGCGAGCGGGAGTCCCAAAAAGCAGGATAAATGTTATAAATACTATAGCCATAATTGTTGTAATAATTATATCAACTATACCCGATGTATCTCCTGATTTCCCCACTGCTGTTCCTACTGATGTTCCCACTGATGTTCCTACCGTAGGTGCGTACCCAAGATATTTCTTCTCAAAAAAAAGATGATGGATACCGTAGATTAATCCAGCGAGTACGGTTACGCCAAGAATTACACCAATAACAATACACACTTTTATCCAAATATCACCTGCACCTATTGTACCTGGTTCCACAGATAGGGTAGCGTTATCATTTTCATTCGCTCTCTCAATTTCCTTGTCCATGCGTTCACCTGTTTTTGGATCAATCATGAGTTGCCCGTTCTTAATATCTCGCCCACGGTCTATTGCGATACATTTATAGGCCGATGTATCGCGACTGCTGACTTTTTTCTGGTCAAAGTTACGAATCAGACGAAATCCATTCTGAAATTCAGGACTCGTCGCACTCAAAGTGACCATGCTCGTATAGGGCTGATTAATCCCTGCTTCTTGATTGTAGACACGATTGCCTTTTGTACGGGCCTCATCATTATATTGTGTAAATGAACTAAGAAGTTTGAATCCGAGAATGTCTGGAATTCCAGGGGGCGCAAGAGTTGTTCCAGCAGGAGCGATTCTACGGGCCATATCTTGTGTAATTGCCGCCGCGCCAGACCAGTAGGCAACTGAAATGTTTACAGTTTTGCTGGAATTTGTTTCCACACAGGTTGTATATTTTACAACATCCACCCCCTGGCCCTCTGGAATTGTACGGATGAGGTTGACTGCATTTCCAGTTACAGCATCTGTAATTGCTTGACCCGCTGCATTTTCAGTCGGCTTCTGAATTACAGGGATGACTATTACAGCCAAGTCAGATTTTGCAGCAACGCTAGTTGCAGTTGGAGTCCCCCAAATCTGGAATTCAGCGACTGGAGTTCCAGAAAAGTTTCCAAGACCCTCCTGCTTTGGCTGTGAAAGACGGATTACACGTAAATTGTAATGGGTCCCACCTGTAAAAAATGTACTCGTTCCATTTGTAGTCAATACGCCCGTTTGTCTGTCAAATGACATTGGAACTTCTGCAGGACTGAATTGTAACTGGATATCATTTGGTGCTGTAATTGATGCTATATCGGTTAAACCAGACCACCCTGTAATTTGTACGGGGAAGCCTTGTAGGCCAGGAAGACATGTGTCGCCCATTCTAACTATTCTGTAAACTTATAAATACTGTTTTTATACAAGCCCTGGAATATATGTAGGTCCGTCAAATTTGTAGACTTCTACATTCCCCTCTTTGCCAAGACCTGATATCTTTACATTTTCACCACCAAGAAGCTCCTCACAGCCGATACTGTCCATACAGTCGCGCTTTTCATAGCGGATAGGAACTTGGATTGGATTATATGTGTCTGTGCGTGTGTAATAGTTGTAGCGGTCTGAGCGGTAGGCCGTTTGGCGACCATACAGGGGAAGAAGTTGGTCGCCCGTTTTGATGAGACCCATTTGTTGGTAGGCTTGTGGGAGACCTCGTGTGGATACATTAATAGGTACAGCACCGGGTGGTATCATTGCTCCACGCAAGTCTGGCTGTGTTTGCCAGAAGCGAAGCGGCTCTGGAGCACGTGTGTATCGGTCATCGCCACCTCCAGCAGATGGCAGAATATTGTTCAAAATCTGGATTGGTTTTTGCTGTTGCTGCGCAGGGCGGCTAAATACCGACGGGCTAGAATCTGTATTTGTGATAGCAAGATATACAAAATAGAAAGCGACTGCTATAGCAATCGTTAGGAGAACACCGAGTGTGCTTGAAAGACAAATCACACCTGGGGGACAGATATTTTTACGAGCCATTTGACTCTCCTCTACTTACTTACTTGCCGAACATGGTGCCAAACGTCTCCATCAATTGTTTGCCATCCTGCAACATTGGCTTCATCGTACCGAGCATACCCATCAAACTCTTCTGTGTCTCCAAGAGCTTGCGCGTGTCCTCCGTCATAGCCTTGATTTGGTCCGGTTTCAAGGCATTCATGGCATTCATCAATGTTGTTCCAACATCAATGTGTGCTCCTCCAATAACTTCCGTGGGGATTGAACCGAGTTTGAACATTCCAGCCGTGGAAGGGTCTGCAAATCCAGCCTTCTCCTCCGCCTTGGGTTGTGCAGGAGGCGTTGCAGAGGCCGCCGCCACAGAAGCGGGCAAATCCTTTGCGAGAGAAGGAGTTACAGTCGGAGCATTTGCTGGTGCCGCAGTAGACTCTGCAGGAGGCGGTGTTCCCTCACCCGCAGGCTTGGCCTTCTTGTCACCAGAGTCAGGGAGTGCCGCATCTGTCGCCCCAGCATCTGCAAATCCTTCAACAAAGCCACTGCTCAATACACCACTCGGTTGAAAGACATTCTTGCGAGTAATCTCTTCAACTTTGCGAGTAATATCAATACCACTCTGACCAGCTCCAAGGGGAACTGTATTGGGATAGGCAAGACCTGGCTTTCCAGACTCAAAACCCTCGCGGCGACGGCGGTCAACAAACATCTTCCATACAAGGCCAGATAAGATTACACCTGCGACTGTAAGTTCAAGATTGTCTGTATAACTATTTATAATCAAGCCGATGGCAAAACTGAACAAGAGACCTGTAATACCAATGCCTCCAATTCCATACAAAATATAGAGTGCTAAAAATCCAAATACGATGGATTGACCAACGGTAAGGTTCTCCATATTCCTCTAACAATTACATGATTTTTTAGAGAGAAACCAACGGGGCAATTACTCGCTGCAATACCCAATAGAGTACACCTCCAACAAGAGCACGTGCAGCCATCCCCATTGTAGTAAAGTCACCACCGGGGCGAAGCAAATTAGGTGCATAATGACTTACAAGTAAGTTTACAGCTGGAAGAGTCATTATAAAAACAATTATGGCAACGACAATAGGCTGCTTCAATTCGTCAATCCACTGACCCTGCCAATTCTTCTTTGGCTCCTCGTAGACTTGAATGGGAGGTTGCGGCATTGCTTGAACGGCCTGTTGCATCTGTGGAGCCATGGCATTAAAAGGAAGAGGAGCTTGCGCAGCCATCATCATGCGCTGAAAGTCAGCTTCCGTCGGGTGTTCGCGCCCAATCATATGTGCAGTAGGTACAGCAGGGTCCGCTGCATTCGGGTACGTGCTTGGAATTCCTTGTTGCGTTTGCATCGGCATACGAGGGGCTGGGCCGCCATTTGAAACGACTGGATTTGAAGCACTCGGCTTATTCAAATCTGCCAAAATACTGTCCACCAAGTCGCCATCACTAGGACGGGCATTGTCCAAATCTGAAAGTAATGTTCCAGCTTCTGACATTTATTTACTGATGGATTGATTGAAATCTTCTCTTACTGTCTTGACGCATTCACCGCTGCAGACCACTGGAAAGGTTCAACGACACCAACAGCGGGGCATTGTGCTTCTTTGGGTACGAATTTATAACAACGGTCGCCAATTTTATATGCATGTTCTTTGATTTCTTTCAAGGGCGGTGCTTTAAAAGACATGCATGCTCCATCTTTACATATAGGGCGTATTAATAGAACAACAAAGATGCCCATTAAAACACTAAAGACAATATCAAACCTTTTATCTTTTACAATATCTGCCAACATCTGGCTGAACCTATCTATTGATTGATTGAAAAAGAAGGGTCTAGTAGAAATGTTCCATCACTTCAAACTTCTTCCATTTCTAGCGGGTTTGCTCGTGGGAATTGGCATATTCTTTTTTGCAAAACCCGAGGCAAATGCAGACCGCGTCGTAAAATGGCCGCACCCCAACAACGCTGGAAAAGTTGTTTATCGGGATAGAAATGGATTATGTTATACATTTGAAGCACAGATTGCTGACTGTGCACAAGTGAAGGAATCTCTTCAAACATATGCGTTTGAGTGATTATGCTTGTGCGCGTTTTGCAATACGGCGTGCAATAATTGCCCCAGTGCGTAATGCAGTTGCATCTCTAGGCGGGCCAGGTGCTGGAGGGGCCGCAGGGACTGGGGCAGGGACTGCTGCTTCGGCTGCGACTGGCGCAACTCCTGCATCCCCAACAGGGGCCTTTTTCCAAAATGCGCGCCAAGGAAATACAGAATAGTCTACAATATGCGTTTTGATTGGAAATGTACGCGTATCATAAATATTTAATGTAAGTTCTCTCTCCATTAATGCATCATATTCAACAATTGTACGATGACCCTTTGCTTTTCCATTTAATATACACTCTGCTTCATGTACATTCGCATTTGCTTGAACAACATCATGTGCCGTTTGCTGACCAGTCTTATACGCCTCTATAACTTCACGCAAACGGCGTTTTGCAGCCGCATAGACCTCTTCTGGTTCGTTTAGTTCTGTTGCCCGAGTCGCAAAATACTCTTTTACTTCACCTACATTTGTATTTTCTTCGGCGGGCAAGTATATAATTTTTTCACTATCTCCCGCTGAAAATGGAGGTGAAAGTAAATTACCATCTTCTGTAAATGTAAAAAAATGCGGCATCTTGGCTCTGGCACTTACCCATTCATCAACTGTAGTAGGCTGTTTTCCAATCTGCACACGAAGTTTTGCCTCCTGTTTTGCAGCCGCCTTTGCAGCGGCAGTGGCAGCAGCCTTTGCAGCGGCAGTTTGTGTTGCTTGTTCAGCCATTAAACTCTACTAGAAGATAGAAACATGTCATCCTCCCAAATACTCGGGCTTAGTTTTGCAATGGGTATGAGTTTGCTCGCAATTACTTTGCTTTTGGGCTGGCTATCAAATACATACTCTTTTAGTGAAAATATACTCAAATGGGTAATACTTCCAGTTCTTGGATATGGTATTGCTTTGGGTCTCAACAGCTTAAATCAATATTTAACATGTAAAACAATACGGCCTGGCCAAATTGCAATAATAAGTGTAACGGTTCCTATTGCAATATTTGGATTTCTTCTTTTAACATTACTTCCTTTTATACGAATGCCAATTGAAATGGCAGTTCCTACAAAATATGTTGCGCAATATGGGGGAGTAATTGCAGTGGCATTTTACATGTTTTGGGCTGGAATGTTCGGAGAGGGCATTGCAGGTGGATTTTCCCAGTCATGTCCATCTTAGGCTTCTTCAGGAAGCCCTTTTCCGATATATACATATTTGGGAATTCCTCCTGCAGCCTCTGTGGCAGCAGTGTTGAGTACGTAATATCCACCAGGGAGCTCCATTGGTTTGCCTCGCGCACGTGCACGTACACGAGACTTGCTAGACGCTTCTTTGAATAAATCGTCGGACTCTGCCTCAAATACATCATCTACTACATCAAGTTCTGGTTCATCTACGGAAAGTAGTGATGACTCACGTATAGCGTTTGAAGTATTCTTTTTTCCAGATGACTTTTTGTTTTTTAAGGATTGCACTTCAGACACTTCAGGCACTTCTGGGATATCCAACTCAGAAATTTCAGATTTGGAACCAAATATAGCATATCCGACGGTTACTAAGATATAACTAATCAAGGCCCAGAGCACTGCAAAAAGCCAAAACGGCATCCATGTATGTGTGGCGGGATTGCGTCCTATGCCGAATTCTTTCCATGTGCCATCTTCTGTAAACATCCAGCTCGGTTTGATTGTAAGGACTATCGCGACTACAATCAAATATAAAATACCTGCTGCAAGCAAGCACTTCATCATCTACTAAATACAGTAGTTGTTATTTCTTTAGAAATAGCGCCTTTAGTCTTCACCCTCAAATGCGCCGCCTATACCTATATCATATCCTTCTTCTTTACCTTTACTACGCACTAATCCAACACCATCGTATTCAGGACCGGTGGGTTCGGTAGGACCCTCGCGGCCCATACCCGCAAGAGCCTCGTAATTTTTGCGCAAGTTTTCGCGATTTTTATCCCATTGGTCTGCATCATATTGCCATACCAACTTTGTTCCACCAATCGCCCATCGTCCAATTCCTAGGCGCTTCTTCTGTAATTCAATCTTACGTTCTTCTTCAGATAAACCGTCAAGTTCTGAGATAAATCCCTGTTTTTCTGATTCCTTTGAAGCTTCAATCTTGCGACGTACTTCATCAGGATCATATGAAAGAGCTTCTTTTATATATTTATTAATAGTATATTTTATAAAGCTGCGTAATAATGAATGACTTACACCTTCATCTGCTTCAATTTCTTCACCTTCATACATTGCTGGAACTGCCTCATTTATTAAATCGCCAAGAGGACCGAATAATAATACACGAAGTATTTCTTTCAAGAAGCGTTGAGCAAGTTTTGATGGAAGCGCTTGGTTGAATTTTACACGACTTACTCTGAGTTCATTTGCTTGCTCTAATATTTGTGTGAGCTGTTCAACAAATGCTTTTAATTTGTATTGGGCTTTAATATTTTCTTCGTCTTGTATACTGTTTTTAAATGCAGCAATATATGAACAATGATTCTCTAGCATTGTATTCAACTCATTTGTATGTTCTACGGATAGTTTTAATCGGTTTCCTGGTACAACTTGATCAATCTCTGGTTCATAGCTCTTGAGTAAACGTTGTGATGGAATCAAAAAGTAACTGCGTATAATTTCAAAAATAGATTGCGGCTGGGTCAAACTTAGTATACGTTTCAACGCATTGTATTCATCGTGTGGCAAATGTCTCCGTATTTCTATCTCAGCTTGATTTAATCCAGTTCCAAGAGGTTCAAATGCCATACTAATTTCCACGTCACTTGACTCGGCAGCTAATCCTAGTAAATTCTGTTTCACTTGCTTGAGACGATCCGACCACAACAAAATAGGTGTCGGTTTAATTGTAATGAGTTTATCTACAATTTGCTCTGCAGTTAATGTAGGTGGTGGTACATAACTCTTGAATTCCGTGCGACGGTGTGCCGCATCCAACAAGGCTTGGAAGGATTGTTCCGTGACTGGAATGCCTTGCGCGTCAAACAATGAACGTATTTCATTTTCACGCTGAGCAAGTCTAACTTGAAGGGCTGCTTCTTCTTTTGAATTTGTAGGTATAAACTCTGCATCAGGATATAAATATTGCGTTGGCAGTTCAATTCCACACCAGTCGCACTTGTGGTCATATCCAATCTCATGGGCCAATCCAACACGTGGCCCCTTCCAACAAATCTTGAAAAAGACGAGATATGCCTTTGACAAAGGCGCCGTCGCTGTAAATGCGAGTGGTCGCGCAGGATGGATTGGAACATAGAAAATACTTTGACGGACAAAGCTTGCTGCAAGGGCGTACAACCGTGGGATTGGAGGAAGTTCTGCATTTCTCCAGAATGAGCCAGGAGCTGTAATTGGGTCAAAGCAACATGCAGTCTCGGCAAATGGCGAACCTTTGACAATCAATGCATGTTTCTTTGCCAAATTATTCACAGCGCGAATCCATGCATCTGACTGTAAAATTTCCCCAAGTTCTCCGCGCGACACACCCTCCGCGACGACTGGAGAATTTGCAGCGACTTCCGCAGATTCAGCACGCGTCAACATCTGTGGCAAAAATCCAGCTGGAATTACTTCATCTGGACGCCCCTTTTCAGCACCGGCTCCAAAAGTATCTCTCAAATATATGCGCTTTCTATCCAATTCTTCCTGAATTTCTACATCATTTGCAAGCGCTTTAACAAATGTAAGTATAAATTGTGTAATCAAAGATTTGCGCTTTTCAGTTTTCTTATATATTTGAGCTACAGTACTCCAAGGTTCATCATTCCGTATAAGTCCAGTTAATGCACATATTATATAATGAATACCAACACTTTGGTCTGGATTTTCAGGAGCCGCCTCGCGATTGAGAGGAAATCCATCAAATCCAGGTCGGCATCCTTCAACACTAAACCGAATAATATAGTTTGGCTTATGTGTCTGAACTTCAAGCAATACAAGAGCTGCAGTCATTGTAACTTTCTCCATAGCTAAATATTTACTATAGTCTATCATACCAGGATTGGATTCTCTTTTTTTGTCATATGCCTTTTTATTCTGAAAGTATTTTAGTTTCGCAGCAACAGCACGGTCAACAAGTTTACGATATGCTGTGCCATTAAACTGGAGACCCATATATTCAACAAAAACGCGTGCAATTTTATAAAACTCATTTTTAGTACTGTCCTGAAAATTTACCTCTTCATCTTTTTCAATACGCGCACCAAACAAGAGTTCCATCGCCTCTTTTTCAGCAGCATCTGTATCCACTAAAACCGCGCGCCCCATCATTGGCCGCCCTTCATCATCATACTCAATACTCTTTTCAAAATCCAATTCTGCAACACTCAGACCACAGTTACGGCAAATATGTTTTGCTCCAGATGTACCACCAGCATAGTTCAAAATAATCTCCTTTTGAATTGTGGCATACTCCATTGGATGAAGAAATTGTTGGACTTGCAAGACTTCATGGTGACAGATGAGCTCCTTTTTACAGAGTGCGCACATTTCCCAATTGTCCTTGCGCTCTCCACGGAACTTGGCAATAAATTTCGTTAAAAGTCCCATACGCTCAACATCGTCTGGAATCTTGCGAATCTGTAAAAGAGCGCCAACGTGTGCACATGGATTACGCTCAGGAGGACGCCCTGCCTCCTTTTTGAGACGGTCAAGTGCCAAAGAATCCTGGAGTGATTTTAGCAAACGGTCGCGAGATGCACGAATACGCTCGCGCTCAATCCCTTTTAGTTGGCCACCAAGTACTGCGAGAAAGTAATCTTGTGAATAAAGCAATAATGATGCTGTTACTGCAATATCAACTTGACGATATCCAGGTGTACGAGACCCCATATCTTTTACGAGTTGCTCTAGGATTTCATGTTTTCCTTGGCCAATAAGTGTCTGAACATGCTGGACAAATGAATTGTCAAATACAGACTGCACGTTTGCCTTTGGAGGCTCCTTTTCAGCTTCTTCACGGATTGTATTTATGCGAGCTATAAGTGAATTTATAATTTCTTGAACACGCTCTTGAATTACAGTTTGCTGTTCTAAATTTGGCTCAGAATCACTTATTCCTACATCACGCTTAAGACCTGTAAGGTCGCCAGGGCCGCGTGGAACAATTGCAGAAAGAACATACTTCAAATATTCGCTAAATGGAATGCCAACTGCTTCAGAATCAAAAGAAGGTACATACATAATACTCTGGGCATCCTTTATCTCACTAACACCACCGAGCTCTTCTACGATTTTGCTCATCCAGGTTTTTGTAGTTGAACTGCGAATAATATCCTCAAAAAGTTGTCCTGTACGTATAGCACCAACTGCACCCATTTGTACAGCCTTATACGGGAAAAGTACATGGCCGTCAATTATCGCACGGTCTGCAGGAATGCCTATTTCAACTCCACCCTTATCAAGCGGGCGCATAGTGGGGCCATGTCCACGGCGCAAAGATTGTGTTCCTGGTTGGAAATAACCGTCATTAATTTTTCCTTCATATAATGCGCCATTCAGCTGTAATATATCTTCAGACCCAGGAGGAGCTGTACGGAAATATTCACTATCCTGTGAAAACTTATAATCAGATATTCCGCTCGTATACTTATCACCAATAGGATATTGTTGGAAATATCGGTAGATTGCTTGAAACCAACGAGGAACACCGACACTGTCCTCTGCTGGCAAGGGAACATCCGCCAATCGCTGCAAATACTCCTCTGACTCTTCTACGAGCTCAAAAAAACTACGAATACTAAATTGATCTATATCTGCATCTTCACCCTCTCTCTCATATGTAATCACACGACTTGTTTTTAGTACAGGGCGCGCGATAGGTACAACATGATTGGTTAAAACATCATTCATAGTAGTAAGACTAATTTTTTCAACTTCGCCAATTGGGCGGCCATCTTCTGCACGCTGAATAATACTGTTTTTTAAACTACTTGCCATTTCAACAAGAGTGCGGATGCGTTTCAATAAGAGGGGGTTCTGTTGACTTGGCCCATCCAATATGTTTACAAGGTCGGCAAGCAAATCGCTTTTTTGTGAAAGTTCTGGATAAATTACTTCGGCGGCGCCGATTTCTTTTATAAGTACAATGTCTTCCATTTCCAACATGCCAACTTCTTCAAATTCATCAACATCTTCACCAAGTGCTAAAGCAGATTCTGCACCTTGTGTAAGGGCGAGCTGAAGAGCTGCCTCTTCTGCTGCGATTTGTTCAGGTGTAAGAGGAATGTCTTCACCTTCTTCAAATACTTTTTGCATTACAACAAACTCTTCACTAAGAGGAATACCAATGCGACCAAATATAATATCACGTTCTGCGCCCGTGGAATCTTCAACCTTGATTGAATCTTGGTCAGAATTAATTGCTTTTACTGTTAATTCAGGTCCTTGTGTACCATCTTGTTTGAATGTAACTACCTTCTTACCAACTTCAAAATTCATCAAGTCTGTAAATCCAAGTGATTCGCCAGAATCAAGTCGCTGACCTTTGTTGTAACGTTCAGGTGGTTCTGTAATATCCAGTTCGGGATCAAAATCACCGTCTATAATTTTAAAATCATATACTTTATCACTTACGCCGTCTGGAAGAATACGTATTAAGTTTTCAGCGTCCAAATAATACAGAACACCGATAACTGAACCCCCGTATTTGGGTGAAATAATCTTCCAGCGATCACCCAATTCCATGGCAAGATCATCCTCTTCTTCAGCTTCGGCTGGATTTTCAGCAATTTGTACAGCAGACCCCTGTGCTACCATTTCAGGTGATTCACCCTCCTCTTCATTTTCAGCTGCTTCGGCTGCATTTTCAGGAGTTGTTGCTTCAGTTCCAGACCCTGTATCGGCCCCAGTGTCAGCTTCAGCTTCCACTTCAGCTCCAGCTCCAGCTCCAGTGTCAGCTTCAGCTCCAGCAGAATTATTTGCTTCTTCGTCTGGTCTATTTATCTCACTTCCCTCGCCACCCCTTTCCTCTTCAGAAGCGTTCATGCGGGAGGATCCTACTTGACCCTATACAAAAACAGAGACACTGTCGCCGCCATCAAGAAAAATTGACAAGGGACAAGTCACTTAAATGTAGTACAAGTATTATACGGTAAGAAAATGCCCTACTCTATTGACTTCTTTCGCTCTTGGTCAAAGGATTTTACGACATGGGAGGCGCTCCGCACATGGCTCCAGTCTGCCGAGGGTGGCTCGCTCCGTGTTGTAGAGCCCCGTGATACTGCATATGCTCTCGTTCGCTATGTCAAAGGTCAAAGCAACTTTGAGGCGCCGCATGTTCGTTGGTGCCGCAGCGTTGTTGTGAATAAAACGACGCGACTCCCTGTTTGCGTCGCGCCGCCCAAGGCTTCCACTCTTACGGCTGATACGATGGCTTCTGTGACTGCTGCAGAGGAGTTTGTTGATGGTACGATGCTCAATCTCTTTCATGAACATGGCTCTGACAAGGCGCAGTTTGCCACTCGTAGCCGCATTGGTGGTGATGGCAAATTCTACGATGGTGGGCTCACGTTCAAACAGATCTTTGATGCGGCTCTCGCTGAAAATGGTATGAAACATTATTCATCGGTTCTTCCCGAGGATGATCATACCCGTATCTCTCAGTTTACGAGCACGGTTATCCAACATCCGTCCAATCGCATCGTCCGTCAAATCACGAAGCCGTCCTTTGTGATTGTTCACCAGGGCTGTACGACGGCGGATGGCACGGTCTTTATTGAGGAAGACCCCGAATCATTTACCTGCGACGCCGAGGCCGACGCCGACTTCTTTGAAGTCCAGCCGTATACGCTCGCAAGCATTCGTGGCGCCAAGACGGTTGAGAGCTGGGTTTCCCAGCAAGCCCAGGAGCGCGGCTTTGGTTGGCAGGGCGTTGTTCTCAAGGATGG
>JACCDO010973770.1_pt1 | contig 12657 bp, 17 predicted proteins | sample 7446101 | NCBI WGS metagenome assembly JACCDO01 (sample SAMN15323440, study PRJNA562643) | freshwater metagenome | isolation source: river surface water | place: USA:Blue River Watershed | collected 2017-08-16
ACTGTAATTAATGGTCCGAAACAAGCACCAATAATAGTTAAATTATATATATAGATAAATTTATTAATATTAATTTTAGAAAGTTGTGATTGTAAGGTATTAACTGCGATATCAGTCGAACTATTTTGACCATTAATACCCAAAATAGTTTTAAGTAAATAGGTCCAATCACCTTTTAAATATAAACTTAGACCATATTTATTATAATATTTAATAGTATCGTATAAACAATGCCCAAGAGTTCCTGCAAAAACAATACCACCGGTAATTAATGTGCTATATTTCCAAACGGAAACAACATTAGTAGTATAATTGTTAGCAAAAGATTTAAAATTAGAAATGTAGTTATGATATAACATTGTATGTTTTATGAATGGAAAAAAATATGTTAAAAATTAAATCAAATTTATTATAAAAATAATATAAAAACAAATGAATAAATAATATAATAATGAACAATTTTAATAATCTAATAAAAAATGTATCATGGACATTATCACAATTACCGTCAGAAGCCCAAATATATAAAGGATATGACGATAATTATGAGTCATTATCAGATAATATATTAAATCTTCAATTACCATATAGTTCAATAACAAAAAAAATAGAAGTATTACATTTAAATGGAAAAACAATATTAACAACACCTTTTAATGGAACAACATTTAGACAATGGATGAATTCATTGTATGAAGGATTACATAAACCAATAAAAACAGAAGATTTATCATCGGAACAATTAACGGATATGTATGTATTAGCAAGTAGATTTATAAGAAAAGAAGATAGAGAATTACTGATACATAAATTAGAGAATAATGAGTTAAAACCGATAGAGTTATGCGGTGATTATATATATTTTGAGGGGAATTTACGTCGTAAAAATAATACATGGGTATATGCAATAGGTTCATAAAAGTGTCGTATAATAAATTTATTACTAAATATATAATATATAGTAATGAGTTTAGATTTTAATAAAGTGAATCAGAATGGTATGAAAGACTATTTAGAATATGTAAATAGTTTTATAGATTATTATAATAAAGTTATTTATAAAAATAAGAGTTTATTAAATGCATTAGCAATCTATAAACAAGGAGTATATATGGACTTATTTAACTTATTTAATAAATCAAGTAATAATATGACATTAAATTTACCATTAAAATCATTATTAAATGGAATAAAGAAAACAAAAAATGAATTAGAAAAATTGAATGAATTAAAAAATATCGAATTAGTAAAAGAACTAAATAAAATAAAAGAAGAAATAAAAAATAATTTAATCAAAGATAAATTTATAGAAATGGAAATAAATAGACTAAAAAGAGATATAAAAAATCTAAAATATTTAGATATGATAATATATAATGCACCTAAAACAAAAAAAGATATGTGTGTATTTAGAACGATGAATGATATAATACATAGTTTTGATAAATGTGAAAATGAAGAATTAGTATATACATTTCCAAATTATATATCAACAGCGTTAACATTATCTGTTCCATATAAATGGCTAGGTAATAAAAGATTCGAATCTTTTGAACCAAATAAAGCATTATATAAAATAAAAATACCCAAAGGAACAATGTCAATTGCATTACCATGGTCAATAGATAACCAAACAAAATTTGAAGATAATTTAATAGATACTCAATCCGAAATGTTATTACCCCGAAATTGTAAATTTAAGTTAATATCAAGTCAATATATATATTTTAAAAATGAAAATGACCTACTATTTGGTGATAATTATAGAATAAGCGAAATACCATGTATAAAAAAACATAAATATAAAGTGCGTTTTTATACATTAGAATTAATAGAACAGGCAACATTAGAGGATTTAAAAAAAGATTATAGTCATTTTAATAAAAAAATAAAAAATTTAAAATATGAACTAATAATTTAGAGATATATAATAAATGGTAAGTAAATTAAATAATTTACGAAAATTAATACTTGGAACAGATTTATTTAAACAATGTCAAGAACAATATGTGCATAAAGATATTATAAAAAAAACTATATCTGAAAGATTAAAAAATGGTTTAGAAATGCGTTTAAATGAATTAAAAGATAAAGAATTATGTCTTGAAAAATGTGATATAAATATGTTATTAAATGCATGTAAATTAAATGTAAGACCACATAAAAAAGACTATTTATGTATATCAGATGAATGTAAAAATAAATTATATTATGATGAATATAAGCAAACACATTATTATGATATTATAAAATTGGATTGTATGAATAAAAAAGATAAAGAAGAAATATTAAAATACGCTAAAATAGAAGATGAACAACAAGATAAATTTATAGGATTATTATCATTAAATGAAGGTTGTATAGAAAATGAACCTTATATATACTATATTGCTTATAATAAAAAAGATAATATATTGGGTGGAGTATGCCAAGTATATTTACATAAAGACCATAATACTGTTTATATTGCACTATTAACATCTCGTTATAAATTAGATAGAAGCAGTATTAATAAAGGTATAGGAACAACTATATTAAATAGAATAAAAGAAGATTACCAATATAATAAGGATTATTATTTACTTAGGTTAAGTGCTGCAAATGATGCAATAACATTTTATTTAAAAAATGGATTTATGTATATGTCGGATGATGATTATATATTATCAGATATAAATAATATAAATCCAAATTTAATATATATTTTTGATAAATTATATAATATTAAATCTAGAAATATAAAAAAATATTTGGAATTTGCTTATAAAAATAATATAATATATTTAATTGAATACTATTATGATAATAATATATATTATTCATATAATGAATTAATAAATAAAGAAATTAATATATCTATAATAAGTTCTTATAAATTACTACCTAATTATATTAAAGAAGGTCTAATTATAGATAATAATAAATTTAATAGTATAATAAATTCAATTATATCATTAATAGATAATACTGGATATAAAACAATAGGTATAAAAGCAAATTTTATATTAAAGAAAAATAAAATAATAGATAGTTTTACTCTTAATTGTTTAAAATTATTTAAAAATATAAATAAATTAAATAAAATAAATATAGACTTACTTTATGAATATGGTTTTACTAATACATATAAATGGATAAAGGAAAATTATAATCAATCTATATCAGAGCGATATAATAATATTTTGACTAAATTTGTAGAAGATGATTCAACAAATTTAATAAAATATTATAAAAAGATTATTAATAAATAAATTTGATAATTTTTATTAATAATTAGATGTTAATAAAAACATTATTATATTCTAAAAATGTCAAACTTTGTATATGCAGATAATAAAATAACCTTTTCCAAGGTTTTAGATGCGCAATTAATGAAAGTTTTGTCTGAAATAACTTCAGATGAGGGCTTTTATCAATCAGAAATTAAAGTAGCACCTGAATATTTATTTCAATATTTAAAAGAACTTCAAAATCGTGCAGAATCAGGTGATTACTGTTTATTTGAATTAGTAATGTTTTTAAATGAACAGTTTAAAGATTCAATAGAAGCAACTCAAAATATGATTCAAGATAATAAAATATCTTTTAATGCACTTCAAAATTACTTTCAAGTAGGTAATAAAATTATAACTAAAGATGATTTTAATAAATTAAGTGGTGGTATTATAACAGATGTATCAATGCAAACCAATCAACAAGGTATGCGTTATTATCAAATTCAATATAGCCAAATATCAACTAATGGTAAAGGTGCTATATTAATTAATAAATATGCATATGTAAATTATTTCAGAGGAATGGTCAATATTAATAGTTTAGATACAAGGAAACCAACCGATGAAGAATTAGAATTATTAACTGAACGTGGTAAAAAATTCAAGAGTTTTATTAGAGGAAATCATTATAAACTTTATAATGGAAATATGTTTAAAATGACTTATTTTGGCCCAATGTTATTTAATGCAACTGGTCGTTGTATAGTAGATCCACAAGGATTTAAAAAGATGAATCCAAATCAGAGTCATGATAAAATGTCAAATATGCATTCATTACCAGATGAGCAATTATTTATGTGTAGTCCATTTATTCGTGGATTTTCATTAGTCGCTAAAACCTGGGGTGAAATGTTTGTAGAATCAATTGACGAAATTAAATTTGACGAAAATGCCTATGATTTACTAGTATTAAATCCATCAATAAAAAAGATGGTAAAAGCATTAATTGTAAATAGTAATAACTCATTTACTGATATAATTAGTGGTAAAAGTGGCGGTGTTTGTATGTTATTACAAGGTGCCCCTGGTTCAGGTAAAACATTATTGGCGGAATCATCAAGTGAATTATTAAAAAAACCATTATACAGTGTAGCAGTCGGTGAATTAGGCACAGATGTTTCCCATTTAGAAACACAATTAAATAAGATTCTAGAACTGGCTGCATCATGGAAAGCGGTAGTTTTGATTGATGAAGCGGATATATTTATGGCAAAGAGAACAGAACATAATATTATACATAATGCGATTGTATCAGTCTTTTTAAGATTATTAGAAAGATATGATGGAGTCATGTTTTTAACAACAAATCGTAATTCGGATATTGATGAAGCATTCAAATCGAGAATATCAATTAGTATTCCATTTGAAAAACCTAATATAAATACTCGTAATGAAATATGGACAAATTTACTTCATGCATCAAAAACTGAATTAAGTAAAGAAGATATTGTATATTTATCTGAAAAATATGACATAAATGGTCGTCAGATAAAAAATGCGATAAGAATGGCACAAGCATTAGCTAAAGATGAAGAACAATGTTTAAATAAGACTCATTTAGATATAGCATTGGGATTTATTTAATAAAATACAAAATTTTATTTTTAAATCTTAATTACCAAGCAAATCATTGATAAATTGCATTGTATAATACCAATAAAACATAAATCGACATTATTAAAATGTAATATAATGTTATGTTGTATGGGTCTAATGCCAAAAAATCATTATTCAACTTAAATTGCGAATATAATCATTGATAATTAGCATTGTATAATACCAAAAAAACATAAATCGACATTATTCTCATGTAATATAATGTTATGTTGTATGGGTCTAATGCCAAAAAATCATTATTCAACTTAAATTACCAAGTAAATGACTGATAATTATCATTGTGTAATAGCTGAAAGCATAAATACAGAATTGATTAGATAAAATATAATAAATTTGACAATTCTTTACTTTAATATTAATTATTTTAAAAAATTATAAAATGTCGAGTTCAATATATGATTTATCTAATATGGAGTTTTCAACCAAATTATACACTGAAAATAGTGAAGAAATAGATATAAATGAATTAAAAAAGAAAATATCGATGAATGATGACTATTTAAATATTGATAATGATTTAGGAAATAAAATTATCGATTTTATAAGAAAAAAAACATATTTAATAGAACGTAGATATGTAGTAATTGCATCAGAAATTGCGATGGTTATGTTATCAGATTTACGAGGATATATAGATAATGAATCATGTAAATTTTTAAAAATAGTTCAAATTGGAGTAGATAATAAATATCAAAGATTAGGAATTTGTAAAAAATTACTAAGTTTTATAATAGAGCAAACAAAACAATCTGGACATTTGAAATATATAATGATAGAGTGTGTAAATAATAAACATTTGTATAATTATTTATTAAAATCAACTGAATGGAAATTAATGCCATGTGCAAATGAAAATTTTTATATAAAATTAAAATAATTTATAAAAAAATTGATAATATCAGTAATTTTTATTTTTAAATTATAAAGAATATAAAATGCAATTTAATAAATTTATAAAAAAAGCTAGACCAATTGTAAATGATTCAATTGATGTATCTTTAATGGATATAAAAAATATATCAAATATAATATTGAATTATACAGTAATACCAAGATATAAATATAGTATATCATATGAAAATAATCGCGAAATAGGTAATTATCATTATTATATGTATTTATATGCAAATAGTATTCAAGAAGCAAGAAATATATTAATAAAAGAGATAGACCATGATTTAGGTTCAAAAACAATAGATATATCAAGAAAACATTTAAATATAAAAAAGATAGATAGTAATGAATATCTAATTGATGAACCATTAATATTATCGTTTTATAAGAAACGTAATAGTCTTTTAAGACCAGGAACAATATATATAAAATATAATTTAAATAATAAACAAAATAAAAAATGCAATAAAAAAGAACTTATTACAAAAGATTCATCTCATATATATAATAAAATTCAATACAAAATGTATTAATTTGCATTATTTTTATTTTTTATCCAATAATTGTAAAAAACCATTATTCAACTTAAATTACCAAGCAAATCACAGATAATTAGCATCGTATAATACCAATAAAACATAAATCGACATTATTATCATGTAATATAATGTATGGTTTGTATGGGTCTAATGTCAAAAATCATTATTCAACTTAATTTACAGATATAATCATTGATAAATTGCATTGTATAATACCAAAAAACATAAATCGACATTATTCAAATGTAATATAATGTATGTTTTGTATGGGTCTAATGCCAAAAATCATTATACTATTTAATTTACAGATATAATCATTGATAAATTGCATTGTATAATACCAAAAAACATAAATCGACATTATTCACATGTAATAAAATGTATGTTTTGTATGGGTCTAATGCTAATTTATAATTGGATAAAATTAATAAAAACAAAAAAATTTTGATAAATTTAATATTAATTAAACAAATTATTAAAAACAAATATTAAAAATGTCAAATAAAAAGAATTATTTTGTGAATAAAATAGTTGGAAGAACTATAAGAGTATTTTGGAATAAAGTGAAAACAAGTTATAACTATTTATTAGCAACAAATTTTCAGGACCAATCATGTCGTATAACATTTTATAAATATTTTGGATATTTTAATAATTATATGAAAGTATTATTTAGCGACAAAGAAGTATTAAAGATAGAAGGTTGGCGTGATTTATTAATAGCATGGAAAGGATTTCTCTGGATTTGGAACAAAGAATTATATGAAGGAATCGAAAAATGTATTGAATATGTAAATAAGGTAATAATAAACTTTACTTATGAAGCAGAAGAGACATATATAACATTAGATATTGATTATCGTAATTTTATATATGATATAGTTTTAAAGGTAGAAAGAGGAGAATTACCAACATATTATCAACCATCACCAAATTATATAAGTAAAAATGAAAAAATGATATTTTTAAGTAATTATGAATTATGTTTATAAGCATAATATTTTATTTTTATATAATATAAAAATGTCAATGATGCAATCATCAATGCATACAATGCAAGGATTGTTAAAATGGTCTAAAACATTATTTGAGAAATTAGGATGGATGGTATTAACATATTCACATTCACGTGGAAATATGTATAGTATTTCAAAAATACAAAATTATAAAGAAAGTATAAAAGAATGTATAATGGAAATACAAGTAAAAATCAATCAAGTGCAAGAAAAAGATAGACGTGATGATTTACAAATAACATTAAATAATTTAATGATATTACAACAAACAGTAGATGGATTATTTCCAATACAACAAATGACACCATCAAAAGGTGGTAAAAAGAAATAAAATTTTGATAATAAGTTTTAATTTATTATAAATATTTAAAACAATATAAAAAATGAAAGAGAAAAGATATAGATATAATATTGAATATGGACCAATAAAAGACTTAATTGATTATAAATTAAAGACTATAATATTGGAATGTTATGTAAAAAACTCAAAAGAAATAAAAAAATTACTATTTTATAATTTAAAACAAACAGTAATAAGTAGTAAAATATATTATAAAATATATGATGATTTTGAGATATTAGATGACTATAAAATTTTAAATTCAACTATAAAAATAGAAGAATTAAAAGATTATGATGAAAATAATTATTTATATAAAAAATATGGATTATATGAATAACTTTTATTATATTATATTATATTATATTATATTATATGCGTTCAAAAAATAAAAAAGGTGGAAATCAATTAACACCAGAAAATGTAAGCGAAATAAGAGAAATGATGAATTTACTAGAGGCTGAACAAAAAAGAAAAGAAGAAATGCGTCTTCAAGCCATAAGTGAAGGTCTTCAAAGAAAACCAATAACTGAAGAAGAAAAAATACAACGAGAACAAAGAAGACAACAAGAACAAGAAAGAAGACAACAAGAAGAAGAATTAGAAAAACAAAGAATACAACAAGAAGAAGAATTAAAAAGACAAAGAATACAACAAGAAGAAGAAAGAAGACAACAAGAAAGAAAAAATAAGCTGCAAGAACTTTTAAGACAGCAAGAAGAATACCAACAGAGACAACAAGAACAAGAAAGAATACGCCGTGAACAAGATGAATCACATCAAAAAAGATATCAAGAATTTGTAAATATGCAAAAAGAATCTGAAGAAAAAAGTAGAAAAATGCAAGAACAAAATCATTATGGTGGTAAAAAAAGAAGAAGTCAAAATAAGAAATTATCTCCAAAGAGAAAATCAAAGACTATAAAACGTAAAAGTCAAAATAAAAGAAAATAAATCATAAAGTAAAGTTTTTTATTTTATGATTTTGGGTATAATAACAGCCTCGAGGCAGATATACGACTTGGTTCCAATTCGTTGATTATAAAAATAATCGCCTATATCGAGGATTTTATCAAAATTTATAATTTAAAACTTGATATTTAACATTTTAATCTTATAATCTTTATATGTTAGATTTATAATGTTTGAAATTTATAAGTTAATTTATCTATTTAGCCATGTCAATATTTGACTACTAAACATATTATTCGATAATTAATATCGAAAATAATCATTTGATATATTAAGTTATCAATTGAATAAACTCATTTTGAATCTTAACGATGATTCACCGAGAACCCGATGGTGTCTGTTTAACCATTTCGTTATTATACCCAACTAATTTAGTATATAAAAAGATATCTTTAAATAAAAATAAATTTAAATATTAATTTTAGTGATTGCATTGATATATGATAATTTATAATCAACTTGATGTTTAAACGATTCAATTTCTTCTTCTAATTCTTTAATCTTTTCATCAATTTTAATTGGGTCAATTAATTCAATAAAATTCTTTTTAACATACATATCGGTAATAGTGCTAATATCTTCACTATTATTTTTTTGAGAACTATCACGACCAAAACTACTATTAATTAATGCATCAATCTTACGTTGTCTATCGGTATTATAATTATTAACTTGATTTGATACATTCACTTTTTGATTCTTTAATACATTTAATAATACTTCTTTATCTTTAATATAATCTTTAGTAGCAATTGCTTCTGCAACTGTATAAGTTTTACCTCCAATTTCAACTGATGTTGTTGCATTTGATTGCATAATAGCAGATTTAATTTTAGCACGTCTAGTAATAAGTTCAGAAACAGACTGATAATTAGATGCAGAATCTTTACATACTAATTCTTTATTTTTAATATCTTCGGAACGTAATGTGCTTACAAATACAGTTCCATTCGTAATTTTAGAAATACGAGATGATAATAATTTAAGTTCTTGTAATGCTTCTGTAATTGTATAATCTCTTGACATCTTTTTAAACTTACTTATATAAAAGTATTATGTCTTTAAGTAATTATTTTTTTTATTTCATTAATAACAAAAATCTCATTTTTTTATTTCATTAATAATAAAAATCTCATTTTTTTATTTCAGGTTTTTTAACCGGAGATTTCTTTTTAGGTCTAGGATTCATTTTTTTTAAACCCATTTTTTTCATAGCTAAAAGTGCTTCTGTTACCTCCATCGCATCATCTACAGGATTATGAGTATGTTTGGTTGTAGCTAATTTACGCCAATCGTTATGTTTACTCATATCCATTTTCATACCAGCATAAATATCACCAACACGACGACTTGAAAAACCGAATGGATTCTTACCTAAAAAATAATGAAAATAATAATTAATAAACGACCAATCAAATCCATTATTATCACTTATAAAGACAGGTCTATCTCCTTTTGGAGTGACTGATTTAATCCATGCTGCAAATTTTTCCATAACTTCTTTTGGGTCATCATAATTATCTTTTGCATATTTGTGGCTATAACCAATTGCATCCATTGCACCTTGCACATAATTATCAGATATAGGTTTTAATCTACCATAAAATGTTTGTTTAACTTTACGTCTATTTACAACTACAGCGCCAATTTCGGTCATTGAATAAATGTTTGGAATAGGCCCGGTAGTTTCAACATCTGTTAAAATAAATACCATTATAAAATATATGGTTATAAAAAATTTATTTAGAATTAGAAAATAAAAATCTAGGAACAATTTTATTCAAAACCTCTATTCTTGAAGTAGGAAATAATTTTTCAACTCTTTTAATAAATTTACACACATTACTCCAATCATCAATTATAAATTTAATAAATTTATCTTTTTTATTTAAAACAGACATACAACGAGTTCCAGTGCAATTATCCACAATTATTTGCCATCTAATTAATGAAGTTGGAATAAAATCATCACCATTTTTAAAAGTTGGATAATATACACGAACAAAAAATGCACTAGAATGAAATAAAGTGCCTTTATAATTTACAGAACACATAAATAATATAAAATAATGTAGTATTATAATCTTATATTATTTTTTATTGAATAATATGTTTGCTAATATACTTTTGTATTTCAAAAAAACTCAATGTTTTATTTAAATCGGCATAATCACCAAATAATTTATTTAATGCAAAGTCTAAATTGAATCTCTTTCTATTAATATCATTTTGTAATTTTCTAGCTTTTATATAATTACATAATCTACCAGTTATATCAACTCTCGATAACATTATAGTATTATCTATACCTAAAAATGCACTTAATTCTGGAGTTATTTTATTTAATTTTTGTAAATTAGAAGACATTTCTATTTATAATTATATGAATAATCTTTAAATTAATATAATCTTTTATGAATAACCTTTTTCTTCATTCTTTTACTTTGAACACCATGCTTATAATAACAATTATATGGATTATATTGTTCCTTTTTAAAATATATTTTTTCAGTAAATAAATATATATTTTCAGTTCCAATCGCATAATCATAAACAACATCTGAATTACCTAAATCAGATATAAATTGAGTAATTATATCTTTAGTATGTAATTGAAAAATAATATTACCAATATATACATAGTCAAAATCACTTATTTTTACTAAAATACTCTGACCCTCAAATTGCGGATAATGTGAATCTTTTCCAATAAATACCGTTTGATATTCGGTTAATTCTAATACTTTTTTACTATATATATCATTCGATGTAGCTTTAAATACTTCAATCTTATGTTCTTCATCATTTACAATTACTTTAAAAGGACGACCACCATTATCATGTGTTAAATATGTATTAATCATTAATTATAATATTACTATATACTATATAAATTATGAATGAAATAAACGCATCTACTTTATCCTTCAATGATAATAACTCTAAAAATAATTCATTAGGACCAATATTTACAACATTTTTAAAATTCTTTTTTTTAATTAGAAGTTTAATTACAATATTAGCAGTTTTATCTATTATTTTAACAATTATTTATGATGTGTATAAACTTAATGTAGTTATTGATAATTATTTTATAATTTTAACATCAAGTATTTATTTAACACTCCAGTCTATAATTGGATTTGTGGCATTTTATTATTTAAATAAAAAACAAAAAGAAAATTATAATTATAATGGTATTAAAATATCATTATTCTTTTTATCTCTTGGAATTATTCTTTTTTTGATAACTAATTATATGGAAATACACGGTTTAATTAAATTAAAATAATTAAATTTATTTATGGTAATCTAAATCGATAATCTGTGTCATAAATAAATTTTATATCATATATCAAATTTACAATATTTCCTAATATCCATATTGCATAAGATATCCAAAAGATTATATCTTGATAAACTTCTTCAAATTCTTTTTTATAATCATTTATATTTAATATAAATAATGTTAATGATACTGTAATTATTAATATACTCGGTATTATAAGTCTATTACGTGTCTTAATAATATTAGGATTAATATAATTAACTATAATATTTTTAATTATAATTAAAATTATCTGTATTATAGATGAAATTTTTAAAAAATTTATATTTGTAGATATAGTCATACCAATGGTAAATACAAACCATATAATAGACGTATATATGGTTAATATTTTATTAAAACGTGAATTGTAATCCATTTTATGTAATATATTTGATTATGATAAATATATAAATTTAATTATCAAATTTTATAAAAAAAATAATTAGTGTTTTTTGATTATTGAACTTAACTTACCTGTCTAATTGAACCAACAACCTTTCTAAGAGCGTATCAAATCCTATTTTAAAACAAATATAAACAAATTATAAGTAAAACAAATTTTTATAAAAATTAACATATTATATATTAGACTTACCATTATTGAATTATCGAGCAAATCAATCGGAGTATCAAAGTTTTCTTTAGTATAATTATATTCAATCAATTTCATAAC
>JACCDO011343833.1_pt1 | contig 12657 bp, 14 predicted proteins | sample 7446101 | NCBI WGS metagenome assembly JACCDO01 (sample SAMN15323440, study PRJNA562643) | freshwater metagenome | isolation source: river surface water | place: USA:Blue River Watershed | collected 2017-08-16
CACTAAGTCCTCATACACTTAAATGCGTTGGACAGATAATTTGGATATTTATGAAAACTCGAGAAATCAAATTGAATATTTTAGAAGTTATGGCTGGAAATGGTGTTGCATCAAAAATTATTTACGACACAATTAACAAATTAGATAAAAAAACAAATCCAGAAATTGGTTTAGAATCATGGAAATCTACTGAGTTACAAAATTTTTCTTCTCATGATTCTGTGTTTCAAGTAGAATATGATATTGATTCAGTAGACGCAATTAAAAAGTATTGTTCAGATTATGACACTTTGTTAATGGTTTCACCTCCGCCATCAGGACTTGGTGGATTTGATGAACAAGATGGACATGAACATGACACAAAGCAATCTGGAGATTTAGCTGAGTCTAATGAATTTACAAATGGTTATGCAGATTACTTTGCAATTAGAGAATGGACAGCAGTAGAAAACTCCAAATATATTATTATTGTTGGAGAACTAGGTGCATCAGATGGTTCTAAAGGTATGTATAAATATATGTTAAGAAATCCAATATGGAGATTGTATATGAGACAACAAGTATATTGTGGAAATGATATGTTTGGAGGCTCAGTAGAAAAAGAAGTTTTTATATTTGAAAGAGCATAAAAATTGATTTTTTTATTTACTTTTAATTCATATATATAATAATCTATTGTTTTAAATGGGTGAAGAGTTTAATTATCATACTATGAATATAAGTTATAAACAAGAAAGTGCTTTACAAGAAAGTACTTCAAACCTAGACTATATACGAGATATTGAAAACAAATATCACATCAAGTTTTCCAATAAAGAATTGGATTATCCTGATGAAATTATTAAAATATTTGAATCCGAAACAATAGATTATTCTGAATACTCTCTTGAAAATAAGTACGTTGTTGGGTTAATAAATCAAAAATTATTTGTTGATGAGAATTTTGAGAATATATTACCAATGCTTGAATTAGGTTCTCAAATGGACAATAGTAGATCTATTTTTTTGCTTGGTATATACTATTATTTTATTCTTGAGATACACGACAAAGCTAAAGAACTTTTTACAATTGGTTCAATAAAAGGACATTTACCATCAATATGTTATTTAGCTAGATATTACTTTGAGATAGAAAATAATCCCAATATAATGAAGGTTATTTTAGAAAAAGCTATTGAGATGAATTTCAAGGAAGCGATGTGTCAATTAGGTAATTATTATTTAATTAATGAGAATAACATCAAGTTAGCAAAAAAATATTTACATATGGGAATAAATAAAGGTTGTGAAATTAGTTTGGTATCTCTTGGTTCATATTATCTTAGAATCAATAAATATAAGAAAGCATATAAATATCTTTACAAAGGTATTAAAACTGGTAGTTCATTTGCACTATATGAATTGGGATATTATTATTTTTACAATAATAACTTTGATAGAGCTATCGATTATTTAGAAAAAGCATCGGAGAAAAATTTAATTTGTGCTCAATACACATTAAGTGTTTATTATATGCAGATTAAAATAGATATTGAGCAAACCAAAAAATACGCAATAATGTTGTTTTTAAATAATAAAGTTGTTGCGATGAAATTATATACAGAATATTTTAAAAATCGTTTTAGTATTTTTTCATTTATTGAATTTCTTGAAGAAATTTATGATAATACGCTAATTACTTATGTTAAAGAAAAAATAATGTATTATAAAAAATATAACAAGTATGTGATAAACTATTATGAGCAATTAGATAAAGTTAATACAGAAAAAAAAGAGTGTCCTATTTGTTATGAAGATAAATCAAGTATTAAGTTTTCTTGTGGACATCCAGTTTGTTCTGACTGTTATAAAAGACTATATAAATGCTATTATAGATGTGAAAATGATGAACATGTACCAATTAATTTAACCGAGTCTTGACATTCTATTTTTATACCAGAATATATTTTTAGAATAATATCTTTGTTTTCTATCCAGTCTAATAATTTTATATAAGTCCAATTAAATAACAAATGGTAAAACAAACTCCCTTAATTACACCTACAGTCTTTCCTAATTCAGGTTCAAAAAAATTTAGTGCTCAACAAGCTACTATTTATAAAATTACTTTTTTTAGATTACAAAATGATTTAGAGTACAATGAATATAAAAGTTCAATAAATTATGATACTCCAATTAATACATCTGTATCTACTTTTCCTAATCAAATAAATACACCTCCTTCAGTATATAAGTTTAATAGATATGGTAATTAAGTTAATATATATATTCTTTTGCTTAATGAAAAATTTTATTATAAAATAAATTTATCAATAGTATAATGCCTATAGACTACTTTAACAAATATTTAAAATATAAAAAAAAATATTTTCAATTATCCAAAGATTTGCATGATAATACTTACTACTATGAATATTATTCTGATATAAATGAATTCTGTCATAGAACAAAAGAAGAATATAGAAATTGTGGAGATTTTCCATTAAATATGATTAGATGGCGTATTACTAACAAAAATGATGTTACTAATTTACAATCTGATTATGATGATATTATTGATAAGGAAAATAATGTAACAAATATGTTTTTACAAAAATTTTTTTCAAACGAAAAAATGATTTATATTGAACAATTTAATAATAATACAAATGATTATACTGCTATATTTTTAAATAATAAACCTGGTTCATTAGTTCCAGGAGCTTTTGTTCCTGAAGAAAAAATACCTAATGTATTTACTAATATATCTGGTATACCAAGTATACCTGTCTCTAAATTATCCAGAACTTATAATGTTAAAAAAGGATTTTATCCTAGTAAAGGTAGTGGTAAGATTAATTTACATAATTTTGCCTTAGAAATGAAATCTCGTGGATTTAATTATATAATTCTATCTGCTGATGGAGGTCCTCAATTAGTTTCATTTTATGAATCATTTGGTTTTAGAAAATTTATTAAGGTTATGTTAAGTGATATTGAAATAAGATTTGAAATGTTTGGAATTATCGATGAAATAATTGATAAAACTATATAAAAAACTTTTTATTCTGTAGAAAAAACTTCCTTAAATGCTAATAAATCTGGCTCATATCTTACATTAAGAGTAGTTAATGGTAGTCCAATTGAATATGGATTTGGTCTAGTTTTATCTTCTATTTTAACCACTTGTCTTTGGTCATTTACAACATACCAGTCTTTTGACATATCTAAATCAGGATCATTACCAACAAACATTTTAGGTCTTGATTCAACACTTGAATATATTGAATCAATATCAAATGCAATCTGTAACATTTTAATCCAGAACTCTCTATCATCAAAAATAAATATAAATTTATCCTCTGGGTCAAAAAATGGTCTTGCAAAAGTTATATAAACACTCTTATTATATTCGCTTAATCCAGAGGCTGATAACAATTCATCGCCTCCTCTGTAATGAGAATAAAATAACAAATCTTTAGCTAAAGGATGTTCCATCATTTTCTTCATTATAGGAATTGATTCTATTGGTCCTGAATATGAAATAAATGGATTTTGTAAATAGTTTTTATCAAAAAATAAAATGTCTTTACAATAATATGATATTTGTGATTGACAACTTTTTATACCAAATTTATTTAGGTAATTGTTTATTTTTACTAAATAATCATATATTATAAATGATTCATACATATCTACATCTATAATAGGATTTTCCACATACTCACTTATTTCAAATCTATGTTCTTCACCACCTGGTCCCCAAGCTGGGTCTATTCCCTCTGATTTTAATTCTCCATCAAAATCATGATATCTATGAAAAAATCTATTATATCTTATCGATTCTAACATTACATAACTCTGAATAAGTAGATTTTCACAACTCAAATCTAATCTAGAATCTTCTGGATATAATATAAAAGTTCCTGCTTTTTGTTTAATATTTATTTTATTTTTATTATTAACATTTTTTTGTTCAAGATATTTGTTTTTATATTTAATATATTTATTTTTCCAATCCATCAAATATATATAAAATACTATAGAAAATATATAATAAAAAATGAATTTATTATGATATACATAATCTTATTATTAAGTTTAATGAGTGATAAAATAATTAAGCATAATTCTTGTGTAAAATGTTATAAAAATTATACTCATAACACTATTACATCTGATATTTCTTTTGTTAAAATTAAATGTTACAAGTTAGAATATGAACTACCTAATCACTTTTGTAAAAAATGTTTAGAGAATGCATCATGTATAACATGTAAATATTTATTACATAATAAAATTTTTTCAAAAGGCTGTATTACATATGAAGAAAGTATTGAATTAAAAAAACTATTTGATAAATCATATAGTGATTTTCTAAAAGAAACTGTTTTAACAGAATTATATTATAATAATAAATATAATATATTTATTTGTGAACATTGTTCCAAAACTTTGTCTGATCCGGAATTTTATAATTCATCTAATGATATATCAGTTTTTGATTATGATGAAATACATATGTTTAGTCCTTATCCTGATAAACATGATTATAATGTAAAATTTGTTAATAAATAAATTTTTAATTATAAATTACATTTGGATATCGCTTTTTTAATTCATCTAAATTTATAATTTTTCTTGATAAATTAATTTTTTTTATGTTTGCAGGTAATTTATTTACAACAATATTAGTTTCATAACCTAATGTAATTACTTCTATTGAATCTGGTAGTTCATCTATCGATTGATTAAAACTTTCTCCAAAACATATATTTTTAAGGTTTGGTGGTAAATTATTAACAGGGTGATTAAAATATGCTCCTAAATCTAATTTTTCTAAACTTTCAGGTAAATTATCCACCGGATGATTAAACTGAGCTAACGACAAATATTCCAAACCAGATGGTAAATTATCTATTGGCTGATTAAATCTACCAAGAAATTTTAAGTATTTTAAACTACTCGGTAAATTATCAACTGGCTGATTAAAATTCATATGAAAAGTTAAATGTGTCAAACTATTAGGTAAATTATCTACTCGTTGGTTAAAATCGTCACCCAAAAATAAATGAGTTAAACTATTTGGTAAATTGTCTATCGGTTGATTAAATTGTTTTCCTAATTCTAATTTAACTACTGAATCAGGTAAACAATCTAACGATTTGTTAAAACTATATTTAAATGTAAGATTTTTATATTTGGATATCTCATCAATATAAGGTTCTAAATCTGAATTAAAATCACTATTAAACATTAAACTATCATATACTGGAAATGCATTTGGAATGTTCATTTTATATATAAAAATTGATAATATTTAATAATAATGTCAATTTTTATACATCGTATTATTTGTTATATTATTTTATAAAATTTTATTATATAAAAAAGTGGAATCTTTAAATAAACAAGATAACTATTTTGAAAATTTAAGTAATGATATTGAACTTGAATATTTTATCAGAATATTCTTTTTAACATATAATTTAATTAAATTAAGTCCGGATGAATTATATAAAAAATCTATTAATAAACAATTTAATCAATATTATTTTAATAATAATAAAGAAGGTAAAGAAATGTATACATCAATGATAGATTTAATTGGTACAAAATTAGAAAAAACAGAATCTAATAATTATATATTTATTCCAAAAGGTATCAGAATTATTGATAAAAATACAGACAAACAATTTTATATTGAGACATTGTTAAATAGAATAGACTTTGATTTTGAATTTATTAATTTTTTTCCAAAAATTACTACAAATGATATTAGAGATATTGTAAAAAAACGCAAAATTGATTTCTTAAGAAATATTATTATTAAAAATATTAATGAAATAGACTTTCCAAGAGATAAAATAATAGAAATTAATAATGTTTTATTAGATAATGATATAAATCCAGACTTACCTAATAATAATTTTAGTCTAATTCTTATATCTAACACTATTAGTTCTGATGATTTTTTAGGAATTAACGATATACTAGAAATTATTTTTACTAATAAAGAATATAAAAAAGAACAAGAATATATGAATTTACAAAAAATTATTGATTCATTTGAACAATCCTCAAAAACATCATATACACATTCAATTCAATATTTTAATAATTTACTATTTCTACAAAATATTAAGCTTAATGAACCTCAAGCTAAAAAAATATATTACTTTTATTTCAGTTTTGGAACACTTAATTTTTATGAATATGTTGATTGGAAAGACTCTTTAAAAATATATGTTGACAAAATAAAGGAATTATTATCAGACCCTCTAGTTGACTCAATTATTTTAGCAGGTCATTCAATGGGCTCTATTGCTATTCAACATTTAGCTATTGAATTGATTAATAATAATATTGACACTAAAAAAATATTTATTATTGGAAGTGGTTGTAGAGTATCAGAAATATTAACATATGAACAATTATTATTATTTAAAAAAGAATTTTCTAATAGAAACTTTTTTGTTTTAAGTGGAGTTAAAAAAGGTATTAATCCTAATGAAGAAATTTATTATGACCATAGAGATACATCTTCATTAAATAAAGTTAATAAAATTAATACACATGTTTTATTATGTAATGGTATTACTGAAAATAATATAAATTATTATTGTGATTCAACACTATTAGAAATTTTAGATTCAAACAAAGTTAATACTTCAGGACAGTTTGTTCCAAACCCTAATATTATTTTACACGAATTCAAGACTTATTCTGATTTTTACTTGGATTTATAGATTTTATCTAAAATATTGATTTTTCTAACAAATAATTAATATTTATAATTAATTATAACAATGGAAGGAAATTTAAATTATATCTTTGATAATAATAAAATTGATGATGAAACTAAACAAATAATAAATGACTATCTTAATGGAATTGAAGAAAGATTTGATAAAGAGGTTAGGGAAAAATGTGCTAGAAATAATGATAATAATGATAGTATAGATGATGATAATGATGAAGAATTAAGCGTTGAAGACCAAATTAAATTAATATTCACATCTATAGAATTACTTAATATTATGCATAAAAATATTTATAATCGTATTGATATGTCTAAATTAGATAATAATATTAAAGAAAAAATTATAAAATATTATAAAGACAAAGAAGATTATTTTGAATCTGAATTAAATAAAAAGATTGTTAAAATAGTTAAGGAAAATTTATCAACAAATAAAATTACTTTTTCAAATAAAATTTTGTCTTTAGAAGAAATTAAAGAAAAACACAGACATATTGAAATTATGAAAGATAAAGAAATTGAACTTAAAAAAATAGAAATTGATAAATTAATGTTAGAAAAAGCAAAATACTAATTTACTAATAGTTTTTATATAAAAATTGATTATATTATAATATAACCAATAATAATTATAAATCTATGAGTAAAATTAAAGTTCCTAAGATAAAAAAACAAGAAATATGGCATCATTATATTGGAGAAGAAGTTGGAAAAACTAAATGTTTATGTTGTTCTATAAATTCAATCACACAATTCGAATTTCACTGTGGTCATATAGTTGCAAAATCTTGTGGAGGCGAATTATCTTTGGAAAATCTTAGACCTATTTGTTCTAAATGTAATTTGTCAATGGGTAACGAAAACATGATTGAATTTATGAAAAGATTAAAATATGATACTAGTAAAATTGAACCTGTCGTTATAAAAACAATAAAAGAAAAAATTCTTAAAGAAGCTGATTACTTAGAAATATATCTGGCTTACAGATTTCCTAATCTTTATCCTATAAATAAAATTACTGCTGATAAAGGATTAGATTTAGAACTTTTTCAAAATAAAATTAATGAATTTAAGAGTTACGAAAAGGAACCTAATACAGTATATGAAAAAGAGATTGTGGATATTTATAATAAATATAAGGATAAATGTTTAGAACAAATACTTAATAAACCTTTAGAAATTAAACTTGTTATAAGACAAAATCAGTGGGGAAATGCTAAAAAAGTATATGATTCCCTCAAATATACTAAAAAACTAATATGTCCTTGGGGTCATTCTAAGAAAATTTGTGAGTTATATAACCAATCTAAATTTAATGATAAAAAGTTTTCAAAAATATTTATCAATCATGTAAATCCTGGAGATTATATAATGGTTGTTGATCGTGATTATAAAACCGGATTAATTATTAGAATTACTAGTGAACCTAAAAGTGAAACTGTTGAAAATATGTTTGTTCTTAGAAAAAATAATTTATGCACACATATTCCTATTAGATGTGGAGAAGATTGTGACAAATGTGGTCAAAGTGTTAAAATGGTTTTTACTAAAGAATATTTCAAAGCAAATACTGATGAATTTATTAAATATCTAAATGAAGATTATCATTTTGAAAATATGCATTCAATAATTAGAGATATTGAAGTTATAGGCGAAATATCTTCAAATAATGATATTTATCAAAAATACAAATGTTTACAAAACTCTATTTGTACTGTTAAAGATATACATGTAAATATTAAAGATATCGAATTTTTATAGTAATTTGATATTGTAACTGATAACTAGTAACTAGTAACTATTTTTTATAAATAAAATATTTTTATCCTAAATAATTTGATAAAAAGAATGCGATATAATTATCTGATTTATTTATTTTAATAAATTTATTATAACTATTTACAAATCCAAATGTTCTACACTTTCTGTATAAATGATAAATTTGATTAGAGTAATCAAACTTCGAACCAGGTTCTTCATCGAGTTCTTCATTATAATCTGATAAATCTGTTGGTTCATCAGGATCATCCACTTCCATGCTATTTATTTCATGAGTCATTTGATTATCTATATTATAACTCATTATTTCAAGTAAAATTTTTCTATCTTTAACAGTTACTAATTTTGGTTTTATTGCTTGTTCATATTCTTCATAAGGTATCAAAAGAGCGCCATAACATCCCCAACAATTTATTGTTCCTCCATCATTTATACCAACTTCTGGATTATGAGGAAGTAATTTATTTTTGATATCACATTTATCAAAATTTCTCCATGCATAAACAATATCACCTGGTTTATTATCGTAATTATGTTCCTTATCAACACTTATTATTTCAATTATCTCCAAATCATAACATAATTCTTCTTTATTAGGACTGTTTTTTTTTATTTTAACAAGTTTAACTTTGTATTCACAAAACTTAATTTTTTTCTCATCTAAAAACATATCCATATACATTTCTTTAGAATAATCTGAAACATACATATTTTCATTATCAGTTACTCCAAAATAAAATTCTTTATTTAGTAATTTAGATTTAGCCATTTATTATTATTTGTTTTGTACATATATTTATAGAAAATCAATTTTTATAAAAATTGATTTTAAGATGTATTATAATTAAAAAACAATAATTATTTTACTAATGTTTAGACAAATAAATACTATTAAATATTGTAGTTCTCAATTAAAAAATAATAATTATATACAAATAATTAGATGTTTATCTAGTTATAATTATAGAAAAAATGATACTCAAGATAAATATAAAAAAATTTCAAATATTGATTCTCCTAATGCTATAATAAAATATGTTGAATCTTCAGATATTACTAATAAACAACTTATAGATTCAAATTATGGTTTAAGACAATTTATCAAAAGGACTTATCTGTGGACAGGAGGTGGTATTTGTGGTTCAATGGGAATATCAATGTTAGGTGCTACATTTTTTCCTGAATTTGCTTCTTCACTCCAACCACTTGTTGATGGTTTTATATTAGCAATAGTAAGTACTGTTGGTATTTCTTTTTCAGATTATTCAGTTCATAAAGATATTATTGCAAATAAATTTGGTACAGGGTTTTACAGAAAACAATCTCAGGTTGAAATATTATATACAAAAAATTCAGGAAAAAGATTATTTTCATATGCCGGATTTATAGCAGGAAATGGTCTAATGATGATGCCTATGTTTATTCTTTATCCTCATGCAATTTTACCCGCATTTTTTGCATCAGGAAGTGTATTTGGTGGAGCAGTAATGTACGCGCTATCAAAAAAACAAGGTGAATTAGAAGTATGGGCTTCAGGATTGTACAGTGGTTTAACTGGAATGGTTGTGGTTAGTTTACTTGGACTAAGTTCTATGTACTTTCAAGGACCAAATATGTTTTCAGATACAACACATTTAATTAGTCTTTATGGCGGTATTCCATTATTTAGTGGATTTGTTGCATACGATACTCATAAATCAATTGATAAATATATGAAAGGAGATCCTGACCATTTAATTTGTTCAACAGAATTATATTTAGATTTTGCTAATCTGTTTGTAAGATTTACAGAACTTATTAGTAAATTTAATGAATCCAAATAATAATTAAATCTTTATAATTTACAAAAAGTTTTATATATAATCACATGCTTCCGCAATCCACTTTGGGTTTTCCTCATCTTTGGGTCCAATTTCAGTCCTACTTGGATCGTATTTTGGATTAGGTACTAATCTAAATGGTTTTGCACAACCATAAATTATTCCTGTTTCAAATAATTTATCACAAAATGTTTTTTCCAAATGAGGTGGAATTTGTATACCTGTTAAACGATTAGTTCCATGTCTAAATATCGCACAATTTATTTGCTCTATAATTATCCAAGTTTCACAATGTGGACATAATACTGTAAAATTTTTATCTGACATATTATTGCTTTTATAAATTATTTATTATTTTATTAAATTCAATTTTTATCTTTATGGAAATTGTTCTTCTCTTCTAATAACTCGAATAGATGCGGGTAAAGTAGATAGATCAGATGCGTTGTATTCTGGATAAACAACTAATTCTTCTAATCCAGCTGGTAAATTTTCCATATTAAGTGGTCTGTTAAACATATTATTTTCAAAACTTAAATATTTTAAGTTTGGTGGTAAAACTCCTGGATTTAAGTCTTGTCTAAAGAATTCACCAAAAGTTAAATGTGTAATATTAGGTGGTAAAACACCTGGTACTAACAATTTATTAAATCCACCCAAATCTAAATGTGTCAAACTTTGTGGTAAAAGACCAGGATTAATTTGCTGATTTAAAATATAACCTAAATTTAAATATGTTAGATTAGGTGGAAAAAATCCTGGTTCTAATGGTTTAATAAATTTCCTTCCAAATTCTATAGCCATTGTTAAATGTGTTAGACTTTCTGGTAAAATACCTGGTTCAAAGAATTGATTAATATTTCCTAAATTTAAATGTGTAAGATTAGGTGGTAAAACACCAGGTTTTAAGTGTTTTTTATACATTGAGCCAAAAAATAAATGTGTTAAAGTAGGTGGTAAATCTCCTGGATTTAAAATTTCATTAAATTTTTCACTAAAATTTATACGTGTTATAATAATATTTCTATCTTTAAAAAAATTTATATCATCTTTGCTATTAAATTTTATATTATTTCTTAATATTATTTCATTAACATCCAAATAATCATTAATATCCATTTCAAAGTAATTACTACGAAGTATTTTTTCACATATTCTTTTTAAATCATCTATACTTCTAATGTTTTCTTCTAAATGACTTGTTTGAATTATTTGATTAACTTCAGGTGCAATAGTTAACAATGCTAATCTATTTTTTTCTACTTCTTTTTGTCTACTTTGTACAACTTGTCCACTAACACCACCATTTTGTTCTATAGTTTTTTTAAGTTCTAAATATTTGTTTTTGTACTTGAGATACTTGGTTTTCCAATCCATTTTATATAATTATTTATTATATATAATTTTCATAATACTAATTAAATTTTATATTTGGTAGCATGTTTGAAACAAACTATATTTTTTTACAGACCATCTCGTCTTAAAACATATAATTTATTTTTTTTACCAGACCATCTCGTCTTAAAATTTAAAATATTATATAAAAAAAATGCAAAAAATGTTTTAAAAAAGAAAAATGAAAAAATTTTCATTTTTGTTAGAAATTTTTTCCATCCTACACACACACAAAATAAAATTAAAAAAACGGAGGAACTAAGTAGAGTAACAAGACAACAATATAAAAAGATTAATAAAATCAAAAAGTGAAATAGAATAACAAGAGCAAAATGCCAAAAAACGGAGGAAATATAAAAGTATTTAAGATAAAAATATTTGGATTATGAATTGATAAAAAAGATTAATTGTATACAGACTGTAAAAAACGAAATTAAACTATTTTTTAACGATTTTTTAACGATTTATTTTTTATTTAAACATATATTATATATAAATATAGTATAATGGTAATTTATACATGTCCTGATTGTTTAAAAGAGTTTAAACAAAAATGTCATTTTATTGAACATACACAAAAAAGAAAATATCCATGTCGACCAAAAGATATAACTCCTCCAAGCTCCTCCGAAAATAACGAAAATTCCTCCGGATTTTCTCCTGTAAATAATAACAATTGTGAAAATAAATTTGATTTAGAAGAAGAAAAAATTTTTAAGTGCAAAAGTTGTAATATGAATTTTAAAAAAAAATATAATTTAGACAGACATCTAAATGGTAGATGTAAAATATTAGAGGAAAAATTTAAACCAAGTAATCCTGTAAATATTGATGAATTAGACCTTGATGAAAAAACAAAAACTATTTTAACTATTTTACTTAATCAAAACAAAAAATTAATTGATGAAATGAATAAAATAA
>JACCDO010799992.1_pt1 | contig 12654 bp, 7 predicted proteins | sample 7446101 | NCBI WGS metagenome assembly JACCDO01 (sample SAMN15323440, study PRJNA562643) | freshwater metagenome | isolation source: river surface water | place: USA:Blue River Watershed | collected 2017-08-16
CGTCGTTAGGGTTGGTTCTCGCATCCGGCCTATCACAAAATGGCTGTTACTTTTTAAAAAAAGGAAAAAGATGAACCAATTGGACTCCGCCGGTTACAACCCAGGCACGGGCTTGGGGGGCACCGCCAAGGAGTGTCTGACTTTCGACTTCGCGGCGCCGGGAACGCCCGATAAGGTCAAGAAATATCGTAAATCAAACAATTTAGAACCTGGTAAACGATTTCAACATTGGGGTGTAGCTGATGATCTAAAACAAATGCGTTTAGAGTACAATACTTATGGGATATTCTCAGATCCTGGAAATGTCACGGCGGCAGAACTTATTAATCATAAAGCATTGACTGATATGCAAAGAATAAATTTAGAAAAAAGTGAAAAAGTATACCACGGTACTGCACGTGAACCATTAGGTAAAACATATGATCGTAAATATGTATTACCATCCAAGTTTACTGTTGGTAAAGAGCCATTTGGAGTGAAATCTAAGTCAAGTATGGAACCCGCTAAAGGTATTATATTTCCAACAGTGACTGCGGAAATGGTTGACGGTGAGGATATATATCGTAGATCACATGGTTATATTGCTCCTGGTGAACAATTAAGAAGGAATTATAAATGGAATGTTGATATTAACACAACAAGATTTGGTGTTAAAGGAGATAGTATAGCTTTGAACGGTGTATCACATAATATTGCGGCAGTATTAAAAGGCGCCCCTGAGAATAAACCTCCAGTAATAAATACAAAAAGAGTAGAAGATTTTAGAAATATGAGTCGTGATAATCTTGGCGAAAGTAAAAATTTAGGCCAAGATAGTGGTGTAAGACCATTTGATATGGCATATGGTAAAGCAGGTGCATCTTCCAGAGCTACTAAAGGAACCTGGGGTGCTGGTGAGGTTATAAAAGGCAATTATAGTTATGATGAACAAATGCCTGATCCCGATTTAGGTAAATCGATTACGCCAGGATTTCGTAATATTTCTCTAGAAACGAGAGCATTTGGTGTACCATCTATACGTAATGATTTGCCTGCTGCTGCAGCTGGTATGCGACGATCATTAGCTGATTCACAAAATTACGGAGATGACGTACCAGCTCAAGATTTAATAAATCCACCTGCATTTTCTGATTTATCAATAGGCCCAACTGCCATGTCGGAATATAGACCTAAAGAAAAGTTAGTGGAATTATTTAATAGAATAGGATATAAAATTCATGATGAAAATATTACAGATGCCATATTTAGAGAAGCTAGTCTAGGAGGTGCTAAAGCGACAATCAATCAATATCGTGATTGCTTGAATAGGTACTTAATTGCACTAGAAGATGGAACAATAAATGAATGGTATCGTCAGCGCGGTCTATAAGTATCTTATTCTGTTATTCTGTTAAATATTTCTTGTTACAATTTCCAATTCCTTATTATTCTATGTTGAAATTCACTATCTTGCAACGTATAGTACCACAATCCGTATTTTATCCATAATATATTCATTATGACATTTTCTTTCTAATTTTCTGGGTGTGGTTTCTTGTTTTCCAATAGAAATTTCACCATCGGTGATCATTCAAGTGGTAAGGTAATTTATCTGTGAAATCGTCGGGTGAGGGGGCTGGTTGCGTGTTACATTCATGGTGCAGCCTCGCCAAATCAGTGTCGCCAAGTTCTTGTCTCTTAGCAGCAAGGCTGTCAAGTTATCACCTCATTATCAGCGATACAAGATCGGTGTCCAATACCGTGGTGACCGCCATATAGGATGGTGTGGTAATGACAACGGATCTATTTTATCAGTTGAATCAACCTTGAAAAGGATGTTTAATAAGTTTGTCGGTGCTGAAAATTATGAGAATTTCAAAGGTTCGTCAAGGACAGATAGAGGCGTTCATGCAATTCGAAATGTCACTCATGTTGACATTATTCGACATAAAGATAATGTTATTAATCCGTTACCTTTTGATCCTGTTGTTATGAAGGATGCAATGAATTTTCACTTGGACGCTAATGAAAGATCGTCAAGTGTAGTAATTACTGATGTATCAGTGGTTGATGAGACATTCGATGCCAGGTTATCCGCGACTGGTAGAACATATATATACAGAGTTATGTACACCAAAGAGAATAGTGTACAAACCCCGCCATTTTTATTCCATAGAGATAGTGCCTGGTTTATTAGTAAGAAAAATTTTGATTTAGATATTGATAAAATGCAGTTGGCTGCCAATATGCTATTGGGTGAACATGATTTCTCGTCGTTTCGTAATAGTAGCTGTCAATCATCAACTCCTTATCGCAACGTTACGCAACTATCTATAGCTAAAGACATTTTGTCGTCAGGTCATTCCAATTATGCAGTGAAGAATGAGTATAATGTGACATCCCAGCTCAATCTGTCCCAGCATCAAAAACTGTTAACTAACGATATTTACGTAGTCACCTTCGTCATCACAGCTAATTCATTTCTTCTAAAAATGGTTCGTAATATTGTCGGTACGCTGTTTGATGTTGGTAGAGGTAAGTTGACGATAGAGCAGTTTCGGCATATATTTGACGTTAGAAATCGAAGTTTGAATACTAGTAGAACAGCACCTGCTGAGGGCTTATTTTTGGTGGACGTCCATTACGACAGTCCTCGGGATCCTTCGTCTTCCCCGTAGAGAATAATCAAGCTGAGTAGAATGTTATATTGATAGAATTGAATGATTTGTCTAGTTCTTGTACTTGTGAACATATTAAAAAATACAATAAATTAAAACTCTGCGGATCCGGGATACCTTGGATATGCAATCGCTTCCCGGATATTCTCAATACCTGTTGCATAACACACCAATCTCTCAAAGCCTAATCCGTATCCGGAATGAGGCACTGTCCCGTATTTACGTAGATCCAAATACCACCAATAGTCCTCTTCATTTAAATTGAAGTCGCGCATTTTCGCCTTTAACGTCTCTAGTCTCTCTTCTCTTTGGGATCCGCCAATCAATTCGCCAATTCCGGGAACTAGTAAATCAAAGGAATCGACAGTTTCGCCATCGGTATTATCGCGCATGTAAAATGCCTTGATTTTACGAGGATAATTATGAACAAATACACCTAAAAGTGGAGGGCAGTGAGAGATTAATCGGCAGATAGTGACAAAGGAACATACATGAATTAAATTTTTTCTCAGCTAACCATCGTTCGTGTTCAGTCTGTAAATCGGTGCCAAATACGACATTAGGGTACTGCCATTTACTTGGATCTAGTTTAATTTCCTCTTGCAATAATTTGATGGCGTCACGATATGGTATCCTTACAAATGGATCTTGGACAAGCTTCGTCAAACGAGATTTCACACTTGGGTCAACGAACTTCTCGAAGAAATCCATGTCTGACTTGCACGTATCTAACGCATATTTGACAACTATGATGAAGGAAAAGTTAGAGGAGGCATGAAGAATTAGGTATGGTTAGTTTGAAACCTGATTTCACATATTTTTCTGCATTCGTCATGGCGTCATGTAAGTCTGCAAATGCCATTTCAGGCTCAATCATATGAAATTCTGCTAAATGACGAGTGGTTTGACTATTTTCTGCTCTGAATGTTGGTCCAAAAGTATAAATATCACCCATTGCGCATGCATAAGTTTCACCACTTAACTGTCCAGATACTGTCAAATAGGCTGGCTTACCAAAGAAATCTTGAGTGAAATCAGTACCATCTTTAGTCTTAGGGATTTTATTCACATCATCAATAGGAAGAGTAGTCACTCTAAACATTTCACCTGCACCTTCACAATCAGATGCAGTTATCAATGGACTTTGGAGATAAATGAATCCTTCGTTTTGAAAAAATGTATGTGTTGCATATGCCAGAGCACTGCGAACTCTAGCAACCGCAGATATTGTATTGGTGCGTGGTCTAATGTGAGCTATAGTACGCAAAAACTCCTGGGAATGACGCTTTTTTTGTAATGGATATACGTCTGGAGGACAATCACCAATCAAACGAATTTCTTGTGCTTTCACTTCATATTTCTGTCCTTTTCCAATAGATTTGACTACAGTTCCAACGACTTCACACGCTGCACCAGTTGATAATTTTTCAATAACATTAAAACTAGGTATTTCTGCTTCGATGACGGTTTGTATTCCGGTAATACTTGATCCATCATTAATTTCTACAAACGCAAATCTTTTTTGGTCACGAACAGTTCTAACCCAGCCCTTGACACTTATTGTTCTTCCCTCCATATTATTATTTAAATCTTCTAGTATATTTTTCACTTTAATCCTTGGTGCATCAGAATAAGTTGACATCGCCAAAACGGCGCGACCGACGCGCGGGCGCAGCACGCGTTGAAAGAGAGCCTGTCCGCAAAGCAACATCACCTGCAGAACGAGCGCTTTACACAGCCATAGCTGCATTCGCAAGTCACGTGTGCGACGAACGAGTCACTGTCCTGGTGCCGGTAGGTATGCATAGCATACGGGATTGCACACTATAGTCTGTTCTTGCGAATAAAGAGTGATAAGAAGAGACATGGGGTTGTGCAAATACAGATAACGTAAGCTTTATTGCTTGTAAACACACTGGGCATGGTAGTTTATGGTGATTCTTTCGTGAAATTAGATTGAGTTTGGCACGAAACGGAGCTGTTGTGGCTGTTGTTGTAAGTGCATGTGGGAGCTGTAAAGCTTGTGGTGGTTCGGAACAATGTTTCTACTGCTACTGCTACTGCTACTTGCACTTGCACTTTGTACCGGCGGAACCTTCCCAAACCAAAGAGGAACAAATCTTGTTACCGTATAAGGAATTTTCAGTAAGTAATTTGTTACTGCTAGTTTCGAGAGTGGGTGAGTCATTAAGTCAGTTATTGGTTGAGTGGATTGATGATGATTTAATTGCGCTAAAATGAAAGGAAAAGACGATAGCAATGATATCGTGCGTGAAGGCTTTGTGCAGAAACGTGGAGGTCGAATGCATTCATGGAATAAACGATACTTTGTATTGACATCTAACAAAATTGCGTACAAAGTGAAGAATGATTCATCGCCATATAAAGCAGCGTTTGATCTTGTTCCCGGTTGCAAGGTAACCGAAGTTAGAGAAGAGACAATCGGTGCGATAAAAGGAAGGAAGGCATATACATTTTGGATTGTATGGCCCCACGATAAGAATAGTAGTAAAGCAAATAGAGATAGTAAGGGTAATACGGAAGATGTGCTATCTGATGACGAAGAGGACCAAGAAACAACTGATACTAATAAGCTAGATACAAAGACGGATGACAATGCCACAACAGAAACAAAGAAATCGAAAGGATTGAAAAATATCGTTGAAACTGAAGTTATGGCACAAAGGTCTCAACAAAGACAAGCTGAAGCCCAAGTTGAACGGCATCAAGCTCATGACAATAATATAAGTCTAGGGTTTAAAGTAGCGGCTCTTACGGTTGGAGGTGTTATTATTGGTGCTGCGACAATGGGCACAGGTTTAGTTCCATATTTACTTGTTGTAGGTGTGTCGGCAGTTGCTGGTGGCGGTGCTATATTATCCGTTAGAAGGCCATCAGATAGCCGAATAATACTGGCATTTGATACTATGTGGTTAGCGTTAGATTGGAAACAATCCATTGAATTACAAATTAATCGATTAGAAAGTAAGTTAAAGCCAACGTTGCCACTGTTTACTGATCCAAATGTTATCTCGTATCTGATGTCGTCGACTAGTAATTTTCATTGTCAAACTTGGAAAAAGGTTCATATTTGCGAAGATATGCGAATTATGAAGCATTTGAGTCCGATGGATGGCACTCGTTGCTTCCGAGCACAATTAGTGATTCATGCGTCTCCTGTTTCGATATTTTTGGCTCTTATGGAAAGTAATTGTTGGCCTACGCATGGTCAATTTAAAATCGAGAAAGCTGTTGATGACCATGCAGATATCATTGGTGTAACCGTGAAAACGAAGACTAAGAAATTGTATAGTGAAGTTTCTGTTGATAGGAATTTAACATTGAGTAGATTTTGGAAGCTTGACGATGACGGAGTTTATTTGATAACTCTAACGTCCGTGGAAAGTTCTGTTGATAACATTACAGAAGCGCATAGTAATGACTTAAGTAGTACATCTACCCTTACCGCTGTCATCACCGTGTCGCCTAGAGTTGATCACACTATTTATGACGATGACCTGTCGGAATCGCTAGTATGTTGCACTATCCAGGTGAGTGCGGATGCCAATTGGCGACCTGGTGAAATGCATTCCTTTGTTAATGACTTTTTACAGCAGCACTTATTGGGTGTCAGACAGAATATTATGCTGTCGAAGTACAATGTTAATCAGAAAGACGATACAAATGGTACCGATATCATTGCATATAATACAATAATTGAAGGGCCAAATATTCCCAAAAAGGTTGCTGCTGATGCTGCCCAGACCTCTGTTGATGAAGATCAGGCTCCTCACTCTCCTGAACGTGGAGACAAGGAAGACAAACAAAAAGCTGTGGATGTTCCTACAAAGGAGAAACAAACTCGACGATTCTTTAGGAGACCATTAATTGGTAGAGGTAAACCTGCAGAAACGACGAGTTCTGCTGATAACGACAACAAGAATACTGTCAATGAATCAATCTCTATCTCGCCGAATCACACACCTACTCGTGGACGCACCAAAAGTGCAACCATAAATTTAGAAGCTTCGGCTTTAAGAGGACAAATTGCATCGAAAGAGTATGAAATGCAGCGTCTTGACCGTGTATTGAGACGAAAAGAGAAGGATAAAGATAAGAGCAGCAATGTTGTAGTTAGCTCGTCGGTTAACTCAAGTAATATGCTTCAACAGCAGAAAGAACAGAATTTAACTGAGTTAGCCGAATTAAAGGTGAAATATAAGAAACTGACCGGGACGGCATATGAAGAGAGTACCAGGAAAGGTACCTTGAGCAGATTGAGAGGTTATGCATCAAGAAGAATAGCCAAAGCTAATCCAATTGTACCTGTTAGTGGCACAGTAGCTAAAGCACCCAATGTATCGACGTTTAAAGCCGTATCAGTTCATACCAGTATGCGTCCACATCATTGGCGACCGATGAAACTAGATCAAAATAAAGTTTATATATTTGATAAAAACTTTAATAATGATTCCAAAGTGAATATAGCTGTGGTTGGAATCTTCATATTGTGTTTGTTGGGCACATTTTGTTTAGCGAATTTACTATCATCCATTCTATAAGAAATATAAGAAATTTATGCCATCATAATGTAATTACAAAAATAATTGACTATTTACTGGACACAATCCACATCAGCCACCATTCTAAGCAAGTGAACGGTAATAATATAATATCCAATGGAAACGGTAGTCCGAATGCTGTTGATAATTGAAACCATACACCTGTTGCTGCCAAAACGTAGCCGATGATTTCATCTAAGTGCGTTTCTTCGTGTTTTATGTTAATATATCCCATTTCTCTACAATATTCAAGTATATTTTTACCAAACATATTTCCACCTCGCACTGCTGAGTGTATCGCAGTGATAATTCGTTGTAATAGCCATGCAAATGATATGGCCGAAGACCTTATGATATACGATACCGTTGGTGCTGTCCATTTCTTGTACTCGTCGCTCACACAATTTTCTAGAACAGGGACGATATACACTAAAGCTGGTCTCTCTACGATTGAACCAATCGCATTTCCTAGAGTTATTGATTTGGCAAATTGTAATTTTAAAGTAGCCACAACTGCAAAAAAACCTGCATTTAAACCACCAAATGCAGTTGACAATTTTTGAGGGTCTAGTGTACGTAATGCTAAATAAAACTTTCGTTCTGTCAATTCTTTCGAACTTATTTGTTCGACATCTGGTACACCATCATTATTATCATCCTTTAAGTTATCAACTTTGTTAGCTTCAATCAGTTTCTCTGTATCATCGTATATATCTTTCAAACATTTAATCGTTGTATCATAACCTATCAATTTGTAAGCTTCAATCGCGGCAATTATGGTCATATATTTACCACCAAAAAAAATCATAATAATTCCTAAAAATGATGGCAAAAGTAAATCTAATCGATAAGGCTTCAATTTTATCCATAATTCTGACGCATGATGATATAGGGTAATTAGAATAGTCAATAATTTCTCTAATACAGTGGCAGTAATGCCCACAAATGGTGCTGCTGACTGTAAATATGGTTTGAATGTTACAGGAACTGAGTTGGCCAAAGTCTCGACCATTTCCTCCGTGGGATGTTTGGTGGCTGGTGCGGCGGCTCCCGACGGTTTCCGCTGGCGCAACCCAGAACTACCTTCCATTCTGCGATTATTTATAAATTATTTCGTTACGGATATGGATACCAGGTATGATATGATTTTACTCGGTAACCGTGTTAAACCGGTACAGCGGATTCACCGGTCCCAAAAGTTTACCGTATTCTGTTTCCCGGATATATCCCCGGGAATAGACGTTGGAAATTTGATTACTGGGTTGGAGTGAGAGATCCTTTATCACTTTCTTCCCTCCCATATTAATCAATCAACGCTCGGTAAGCGGCAGCGATGAAGTTACTATTTTGGGAGGATGTTGTTACGTCCTTGCTGTAGTTATTTAGAGAGAAACATTGCGGTTGCTGAGTTGGTTTGAAGGGCTCTTTGCTTACTCAGTCCAGCCCAGATCAGTGAAATAATATGATCATGTCCCAGTGTGAGTACCGGTGCAGATTCGGTTGAGAACTCTCCTAGTCTCCCCCGAGACGGAGAACAACTCGAGCGAACCGAGTCTCGAGATTCCAAACGTCAAGGTCAAGAAAAGAACCTCAAGCGAGGGGAAGAGCTGGTCTTTCGGTTTATTTGCGGGAATAACCCGTTTGCTGACGCAATTTTGTGCGTGGGTTAGTGCGCGGGTTAACGTGGGTTAGTACGTGGGTTAGTGTGACAGTCAGTGCGCAAGTTAGTATCTAGTGTGTTGTGTGTGGCGGGTGTTGGCTGGATTTTTAGAAAATGTACATCGGACCATGGCAAGACTACAACCTGGCACGTATGCAAGAATACATGCAACGAAAGATAGCTGGTGGTTCATATGTCGATGTTGAGCGTGTCAATTCTAATTTTAAGAGTAATTTGGAACAAACTATTATTAATTCATTGGATCCATTTTCAGCCAGAAAAGTGTTAGCATCGTTACAACCATTGTTAGCAGAAGGAAGTAAAGACAGAAATGATGGAATGGTGGCTGATCGTGGAAACAAATTAGTTCCACAATTACAAATAGGACAAAATACATTTACGGAAAAAATAAAAATTAAGAAATCTATTAGGAGGAACGAAAATAAAGGGTACATTGCTGCACCTCCGCCATCAGAAAACAGGTCCAAGAAGACTAATCGGAGACCTATTTTACTAATTAAAGAAAATGTGAGTCAGCATCCACAAATATATAAAACAGAAGATGACGAAAATATATACATCGATCGTGATTCATCAACACCGCCATTATCGATACGATCAACACTGAGTGAACCGATACAACCACCATCTAAAGCAGTAAATATAAACATTAAAAAAGATAAGAAAAAGGTATACATAAATCACCGCGAGATTGAGAATGAAAACGAAAATAATATTGTTGTATTACCACCACTACAGCAACAACAGCAACAGCAACACTATTCTAATAAACAGCCGCCGTATAATACCTCAAATGTGGTATCACTGCTTAAATTAGAGCGCTCAATGAGGCAGCAAAAACAAGTTGATTTGTCAACATTTTGGGATTGGAAAGGTAAAAAGAAACAAGAGCAAGTCGTCGAAACCGATGATGGCACTGACGCCAAGTTGGACAAAGTAAACAAAATGAAGGAGTTATATCTCAATAAAGGACCCCAACCATTATTAAGTCCATTAAGACTGACGCAAAGTCAATCTACTGGTTCATCATCCAAGGAGCCCCGACGGCTTCCATCTCCTGATGTCAAAGATATGGATATAACAGACAATGAACTACTACTTATTTCTAAATACTTCAAAAATAATGAAGGTATACCACCGACTGATACAAAACCCATATCGCAACTTTCCTTCATGAATGATTCTCCTCCGGATACCCCGTTCAACACCTCTCCAAATGCCATCAATCCGTTAGGTAAATCGCCTAATACGGCTGGCTTTGATGAGTTATACGTCGGGGGAATAGACGGACTTCTTAATTGGTCAAATAATTTAGATTTGGATAACTTGTAGGCTGGCGCAAATGAACAGACTGTATCGATGTAGAATTATGTATTTTTATATATTACAAAAAATCAAATTTATTTAATAAAAAAATACTTTTGTGATATTGGAAGCCCTCGTATCTTTGCTTGCCATAGTACAAATAGTCAAAGTCGATAGAACTTACTCCCGCTTGTGCAATGGCCCATGTGCCCCAGTATAAGTGCGATGCTAGTGTAAAATAGCATAAAACATCGTCAAATCCATTGTAAAATGCATCCGTATCTTGCGCAGTTGATGGATTTGATGCACAAGCCTTCATGTAATGGCGGATGAAACTTATGCGCTTCGATTTACATGGAAACTTATTCTTTATATCAAATTCAAATCCAGAATACTCACAGAAATGGTTGGCTATGTCAAATCCACGATAATTATAGCCAGTATATTCAAAGTCAATAAGTGTTATACCATCTGTTTGTGTTTCACTTGTGATAACACTAGGGTCTGGATCAGGAATTGATTTATCCAATAGTATATTGCCACATAATAAATCATTATGGCACAAACTTATATCAAGGGCAAACCCAACACCTGCGTCATACTCATCAGCATCTTTCCCTCTTGACTTGATATACTCTCTAAGTTTGTTAATTTTTTGCATCATGGAACTCATTTCGATTTGCATATTCTCTAGATTAATATTATAATTTACTGCTTTATCGTTTAGCACACTATTTTTAGCCACAACATCCAGTGCAATGGTGAAAAAACTCTGGATTTTATCCCATAAAACTACATTCGTTTTGTCTAACTCGTCTATGTTCTGGGAATGAAATAAACCTAGTGCAGTGGCGATCCGAGGATAAACGCTGGGTTCATACATTAACTCTGGTGTTAGCGCACGAGCAGATATGAATCCCTCGATCCGACCATTTTGAAATATTCCATAGTATGTAGGCGCTCTATTCTGTTTTGATAACGATGAAAAAATGACATTTTCTACCTCTCTGTTAATGAACAGCTCAGTGCTGCAACCGTATAATCTTACAATAAGTCGTTCATTATCACCATATTGAAGTAAATACACTACGTTTGTAATTCCACCAGTCATAGGTTGAATCGTTAACTTGTTCTCGTTAAATGATGAATCAGTTAATAATGACAACCACGATGGGATCATCTCCTTTAAAATTATTTTCATGCTATAAAAAGTCTCGAGTTATTATTATTGATTTAGAAGCAATCGTGATAAACTTACCTCTCCTTTAATGCAGCAGCATTTGATGTATCTAGTGAGTGAGGACAGACATCGCGAGGATTGTTCAAGTATACCGTCGCTTTCTCTTCCATTTTCCCTCAACTGAATTGAACTTATATTTATTCAATCAACAATTCAACAAGGTGAAAGTAGACAGGTTGAATTTTTGCAACAGCACAATTTTTTTTTCCTATTTTTGTAAAATCCACACCTTTTACGATTCTCTCAACAAAGGAGAAAAAACATGTGACTAAGCATTAGAAATGGAGCATCCTTCTTAACACTACAAATTATAATGGCTATTTTCATTAAGTTCACATCTTTTAAGTTTGAAACTCAAATAAATTTCAAATCCACACCCATAGAAAATTGCGAAAAATTGCAGACCATAGAAGAAATAGAATTTTGAATGAATGATGATTACGTGCTGATAGCTGGTTGAAAACAGATTGTGAAGTGTGATTATAGCGTGCGCAGACTGGTTCGGTTATCTAACTTACGGTACGGAGAGGGGTGTGCAACATGCTGGCGTCAGATTCTATTTTTTACATACAAGAATTCATTCATGAGAAAAAATTAGCACTTCCATCAGTAACGACTATGTGTAAATATCCTGTCAAGGAGGGCGGTAATAATGATCGCAAATTATTTCATGACACATTGAGACTGCTATTTAATGCAGGGATAAAACCAGTTTATTGTGCAGCCACTTTGCCGAATGGTATTGATTGGTTGAGTTTACCTGAATCTGTTTCTGTTTATGGGGCTAATCTGCCGATAGACAGATTAGATAGGAAACGAATTCAGCTAGAAAATATAATTCAACCTATTATTGACATCATTGAATATCTTCGATATCGAAAATCTGATATAAAAATTGTTGAATTTTGCAGTGGTTCTGGATCTGTTGCATTACCATTAAGTTATATGTATCCATTTATAAATTTTGTTTTTATAGATCATAATAAAAGATCGTTGTTAATAGCAAAAAAGAGAAGTGATGATGCTGGATTGCAAAATACTAACTTTAAAGTAGGTAATATCGAGGATTATGATGATAATTTTGATATTGGTATTGGGCTTCACGCATGTGGTAATGCTTCAGATATCATAATTAATAAATGCATTACCGCACGTGCATGTGTAATAGTGTGTCCTTGTTGTGTGGGTAAGGTTAATTTAAGTAACAAC
>JACCDO011135636.1_pt1 | contig 12654 bp, 14 predicted proteins | sample 7446101 | NCBI WGS metagenome assembly JACCDO01 (sample SAMN15323440, study PRJNA562643) | freshwater metagenome | isolation source: river surface water | place: USA:Blue River Watershed | collected 2017-08-16
GGTAAACCAGCGTTTTATATGTATTCTTTAGATAAATTTCTTTATCAATTTGATATAATACAAAAATTAAAAGCAATTGAAGCTGTACTAAAGATAATGGAGAATGATAATAATTTACATAATGAGGCATTAGATTTAATGATAATAAGTGTTCATGATATGATAAAAAATATACAAGATGATTTACATAAAATAGAAGATATAGTTTTAGAACATAATAAAAAATGGTTTGCAAATTGGCGTTCTTTATCTATAGATACAGTTATAAGTGATTTAAAACTGCATTTATTATTATTAGATAATAGATATGATTTGTTGATAAAAACAATAAGTATAACAAGAAAATAATAATATATATTATATATTTAATATGGATATTAATAATATATTTGATATGAATAATTCTTCAATTATATATTTTACTATTTTATTAGGCTTATGTATTGTTTTATATATGGTTATTAAAAATAACTGTAAAACAGAATTAAATAATTTAGAATTGTTTGCTGATTTTAAAAAGAAAAAAGAAAATGACCCGGTATGTATTAAACCATTTGCAATTACAAATGATAAAGATAAGGTATTTGAAGCATTAAAAGTATTAAATGAAAAAATAGATGAAATTGAATTTGGTATTAAAACTGATAATAAAAAATATGATGAAATGTATAATTGGTATAAACAAAAAACTGATAAAACATCTCAAGAAGCACAAAAAGTACAAGAAAATACTCAAAAAGAATTAAAAAAAAGTTTAGATAAAGCATTAGATAGTGCTCAAAATGATTTTTTAAATAAAAATAAAGAACAGTTTAATAAAGATGCTATAAAAAATGCTCCACCAGAAGGTCAAACCGTTAGTGATTTATTAAAAGCATCTTCTAAAGTAGGTGACGCCGATGAAAAAAATGAAGTAGAAAATGCTACAAAAGATTTAGATTTACCAGGTGGTTATTTATAATTAAAACTAAATTTATTTTATATTTAAAACTATTTGTGTATTATTTTATAAATGATTACTATAGGTGTAATTGGTGGTGGTTTTGTTGGTAAAGCAACTGAATTATTTGCAAATGATAATGTAACGGTTAAAATTTATGATTTAGATAAAACTAGATGTTCAAATGGTATTAGCGAATTATCTGATTTAAAAAATTCGGATTTTATTTTTATATGTGTTAATACTCCAATGATATCTGATTCTGGTAAATGTTATACTAAAATAGTTGAAGATTGTATCTACAATGTACGTAATGTTTTAAATACAAATAATATTATCATTCGTTCCACTGTTCCAGTCGGTTTTTGTAAAAAAAACAATGTTATGTTTATTCCTGAATTCTTAACTGAAAAAAATTGGAAAAATGATATATTAAATTGCAAAGAATGGTATTTTGGTATAGATTCAAATAATACCAATATTATAGATAAAGTAACCGAATTATTCAATTATTCATTTCCATCAACAAATTTAAATATATTAACGACAGAAGAATGTGAATTAATTAAATATTTTAGAAATACATTTTTAGCAGTTAAAGTAGGTTTTTGTAATGAGTTTGCTAGTTATTGTAACGAATTAAATGTTAATTATGAAAATGTTCGTAAGCATGCATCATCTGATTTACGTATAGGTAATTCACACACGACTGTTCCAGGACATGATGGTTTTAATGGGTTTAGTGGTCATTGCTTACCGAAAGATTTGTCATCACTTATAAATCAAATGAAAGAAGTAAATGTAAAATGTCCAATATTAGATGCAGTAGATAAAAGAAACAAAGAAATAGATAGAACAAATCAAGATTGGAATAAAGACCTTGGTAGAGCAGTTGTTTAAAAAAATAATTTAATATCTTAATATTATTTTAATGTTTAAAGAAATATTAATATATTAATACATAAATGGTAAATAAAACTATATTAATTGTTGGATGTGCTGGTTTTATAGGTACTAATCTTACTAAACGTTTATTAGATTTAAGTAATAATATAATTGGTATAGATAATTTATTTTCAGGTACTATTAATAATATAGACTTATTTAAAGATAATTTAAATTATCGTTTTATAAAACATGATATTGTGAATCAATTTGATTTAGATATTACAAAAATATTATTAGAATCAAATATTACTGAAATATATCATTTAGCTATGCCCGCATCACCACCGTTTTATCAATTAGATCCGATTAAAACTATTGAAACTGGAATAATTGGTACTATAAATATACTCAAATTAGCGGTATTATTAAAATCTAAATTATTATTTACAAGTACTAGTGAAATATATGGAGACCCTGAAATTACACCACAAAATGAAAGTTATAGAGGTAATGTAAATACGGTAGGTATTAGAGCATGTTATGACGAAAGTAAAAGAATGGGCGAAACTTTATGCTATGAATATAAGCGTAAATATAATTTAGATATAAAAGTAGTGCGTATATTTAATACATATGGACCATATATGGATATAAACGATGGTCGTGTAATTACAAATTATATTAATTCGATTATTACTAATAAACCGATTACAATATACGGTAATGGATTACAAACAAGAAGTTTTTGTTATATTGATGATTTAGTAGATGGTTTAATTAGAATGATGCATTCAACTAAATTTGGACCAATTAATTTAGGTAATCCAACAACCGAGGTAAATATGTTAAATTTACTAGAAATATTTGAAAAGATAATTGATAAAAAAATGGATATTAAATTTATGGAATTACCACAAGATGATCCTAAACAAAGAAATCCAGATATAGCAAATGCTATAAAATATTTAGGATGGTATCCAAAAACATCTTTAATTGATGGTATATTTAAAACATTAAATTATTTTATTAAAAAACAAGATAAAAACAATTAATCTATAAATAATATTAATATTATTAAATGTCTAAAAATATTATTATTACAGGTGGTTGTGGTTTTATTGGTCATCATTTTGTTGAACATATTTTAATAAATACAGATTGGAATATAATTATAATTGATAAATTAACTTATGCAAGTTTAGGTACAAGTCGATTAGATGATTCAATATATATTAAAAATAATAAATCAAGGATTAAATTATTTACATGGGACCTTGAAAATCCATTATCTGTCGGTATTAAAAAAGATATTGGAAAAAATATACATTATATAGTGCATATGGCTGCTGAAACTCACGTTGATAATTCTATTGAAACACCAGTTGAAATTATTAAAAATAATGTAATGAGTACTGTAAATATGTTAGAATATGCCAGAGAATTAAATGAATTAGAAATATTTTTTTATTTTAGTACAGATGAAGTATATGGACCTGCCTTAGGTGATAAATTATATTCAGAAGACGAACGTCATAATCCTACTAACCCATATTCGGCATCAAAATCAGCTGCAGAGCAAATTTGTATGGCATATCATAACACATATAAGATACCGGTTATGCGTATAAACGTAATGAATGCATTTGGTGAAAGACAACATGTTGAAAAATTTATACCCAAAGTTATAAAATCAATTTTAAATAATGAAAAGGTATATATACATGCATATCCTGATAAAATAACTTCTGGTACTCGTTTTTATATACACGCTCGTAATATAGCAGCCGGTGTATTATTTTTAATTAAAAAAGGTAAAATAGGGGAAAGTTATAATTTAACAGGTGAAAAAGAAATATCTAATTTAGATATGGCATTAATGATATCTGAAATAATGAATATGCCATTAAACTATGAATTAACTGATTTTCATAGTTCTAGACCAGGACATGATTTAAGATATGGATTAAATGGTGATAAAATGAAAGATATGGGTTGGGAATTACCTATTAATTTTGAAAAAAGTTTAACTAAAACAGTATTATGGACATTACAAAATCCTAAATGGTTAGAAGAATAATAATTGAAACAAAACTAAATATAATATTTTAAATAATTAATATTTATTTTCAAATATTATATTAAATGAATTCTAATATTAATAATATTCCAAAACCGAATCAAATTATTAATAATATCCCTCAGACAGGAAGAGTAATTAATAATGATGCTACTTTAAATAAATTAAACGAATCATTTAATTATTTAAAAAATAATAAATACGTTGAAAAAACAAGAGAAGTTGTTGGTAAAATTCCATATGAAAATATTTTAAATTATATTAAAACAAATAGAGGACGATTTATATTTTTATTAATTCTAATTATTGCATTGATTATATATTTTGTATCTTTTCATAAACGTATAGAAAAATCATTAAATAAAGCTAAATATAATCTTGATAAATTAGCACCATTACAGTCTGATACTGTTATTATGAAATCCGATTATAGATTATGTGATTTTTATATCGCTTCTTCTTATAAATCCTATTTACCATGTACAAACTGGTTTGATTATGCGAGTCCAGATGCTATTAAAAACGTTATTATTAACGGTGCTAGATATGTTGATTTAGATGTATTTAATAAGAATTTTAATCCTTGTACAGAACCTGTTGTTTGTGCAGGTGATGAAATAGGTAATTGGCATTGGACTACATCTTTTCATTTCTCAGAGGCAATCGATATTATTGCTAGAACTGCATTTGGTAGTGAAGTTAAAAATCCAACAGACCCATTTTTTATTAATATTAATTTTTATACATGGGAAAATAAAGATACAATTAATAAATGTGCTACTATTATTAAAGAAAAATTAAATAATCGTTTATTAGGACCAGAATATAGTTATCAAGGAGTACCTCCATTATTGAATAATAGTAATAAAACAGTTTCTAGTGTTAATTTAGCTACTACTAAAATTAAAGATTTATTAGAAAAAGTTATTATTATTTCATCGGGGGATATAAAAGATACTGATATGGATGAATTAACAAATTTACATGCAGATAGAGTAGGTAATTTTAGAAACTTAACTTATAGTCAGGTTAAAAATACATATGATGCTAATGAAATTACAGAATATTCACGTAAAAATCTTACTCGAGTTTCTCCAGACTTTACTGGAAGATTACAAGAAAATTATAATTTCTATACACCATTTTATTTAGGTTGTCAGTTTTTACCAATGAATTATAATAATCCGGGACCAATGATGGATGCTTATACTGAAAAATTTCAATTATGTAGTTTTGTATTAAAACCATATAAATTAAGATATCAACCAACTGTAATTGAACAACCATTAGCTCAAAATAAATCTGTTTCATTTGCACCAAAAGTACAAACTACACCATTCTACTCTATTACCTATTAAAAATTTGATAATTTTTTAAATTTTAAAATATAATATTTAAAAAAATATAAAAATGAGTATTACAATTTATCAAACAGATTATAATAATCTTAAACCATTAATTAAATGTACATTTATTAAAAATCGCTTTATATGGATAATTGAAGTATTTAGTGAATATGATAATGTATTAAATGATGATAGTGAAATAATTGGTTTTAATATTCATAATTATAAATTAATAGAAATGTCACCTGATGTTATATATAAATATATTGATTATATATTTAATACATATAAAGTATATATAAAAACGATTGAAGTTATAGATAAAAACTTGAATATTAATTTAATCGGTAATAAACCAAGTGAATATATAAAAGAAATAATGGAAATAATGCATAATTATAATTTAATTATTAAAGAATAAATAATCTATAATAATGTTTTTATTTTTCGAAATATAGTTTTATTTGTTTTATTACCTAACTCTATAATTTTATTAAATTCATTTTTTATTTTTTCATACTCATCTTTTTTAGTTGGTATATCAATTATTATACGTTTCTTAATGCTTTTACCATTTTCATATACTGTTTTTTGTTCATCACAGTATAAATTTTTTATTAATTTATTTAATTGATTAATAGTTTCAACACATAAATTATTATTATCAGATATTTCTTTATCATTTGATGGATTTAATAAATCTGCCAAATATTTAATACTATAATTAATCATTAATATTAATTTAATTTTATTAAAATAAAATTCTACTGTTTCCTCTCTAGAACATTCGCCTAAATTACACTTATATTTAATATCGTTTAATTGGTTATTATGTACATATCTAAATATTGAATTATGTAATTCATTATCTAAATCTTTAAAATAGTTAGGTTTATTAATAAGTTCATAACAATCAGACGTTAAACATTTATGTAAATATAAGTCTATTCTATTTTGACTAACGACATCATCTTCAATAACCGATTTACCTCCACTTTGATTATTTCCCATATTAGTTATATTTTAAATTACGATTATTTTTTAGGTCCATTTCAAAAACTTTAAGTGCGCTATCAAAATTACATAATGGTTCAAATACAATCGGTCTCTTTGTTTTAAGTAAATCTATTACTTGATTTTGTTTTAATCCAGTATATTTCATTAAATAAGCTGTTATAACTGATGCGGACCTTTGTTTTCCCGCAAAACAATGTACAAATATTTTTTTACCTTGTCTTAATTGTAAATGAATAAAGTTTGTTATTTTATCCAAAAACTTATATAAATTTGTTATTTCTATTTTTTCTAAATTATCATCTACCGGTATTCTTATACATTTCTTTTTATCATTATTAAAAGGTATATCTTTTGTACAATTTATAATAATATCCATTTTATCGATAAAATCACTATTAATTGAATCCTTAATATTGCCTAGCCATAAATTAGGTATAATTTCATTAGCATCCATTTTATATTATAATTTTATTTTATTCATTTAAAAAAATTATAATATTATTTTTTTTGATTTGGATTATTAAAGTTTTGAGTTTTTGAAACACATTTACCTTTTTTAATTTTAAAAAATTCGCCTTCTGGACATGTTGGTATTGGCTTACATTTATTTACTTTTTTATCTAGATATTCTCCTTTTGGACAAGGATATTTCTTTTCAGTTGTATTTATTTCAATTACATCATTATCTTCATCTTTATCATCATCGCTTTTCTTATTTGATATTTGAGTATTTGATGCTTGTTTATTAGATGTTTGTTTATTATATGTTTGTTTATTAGATACTTGTTTATTAGATACTTTTTTTATTAAGTCAGTAGTTGGTTGTAAATTACTTGGCTGTAAATTAGTAGTTTCTAAAGTAATTGGTAATTGTTGAATAGGTTGTGAAGTGATAGGTACTTGTATAATAGTATCAATATTTGGTAAATTATTACTAACAGGTGAAGAAGTTAAAACATTATTTTTTAATTTATTTGATTTATTAGATTTATTTAGTTTATTTGATTCTTGGGTTTGAATAGCCGGTATTTGAGTATTTATAATAGGCATTGCCGGTATATTATTTATAACGGATGCAGGAGTATTAGTAACTATATTATTATCGATTTGTTTAATTTCACTTAAATTATTATTATGCTCTGTATCGATTAAATTTAATTGAGATTTAAGAAAATTTAAATTTGTTTCAATCGCTTCTATACGTTTAATAATATGACGACTAGAACGAGAACTATTACATTCTTCTAATAAATCTAAAGTTTCATTAAGTTGTTGTTTAAGTAATTTAATATCTCGTAATGCCATTCTTTTAAAATTATCTAGTTCTTCATTTGTATTAATTAATTCATTAATACGTTCATTTAATTTATTAATAGTAATTTGTTTATCTGAACTCATAAATTTAACATATATTAAGAAAATAATATATTTTATAATATAAATTAAATATGTTTAATATTGATAATTATTTTATAAAATTATTCTTATATATTTCAGGTAAAGATTCATCAGATTATCATGAAATCATACCTAATTTATATTTAGGTAATGCAATTGCAGCTGAAAAATATAGTAATAACTTTGATATTATTATAAATGTAACACCTAATATTCCTTTTTATTCTAAAAGTACAAAAAATATTAGAATATCTGTTAATGATGATTTAACCAATAATTCTAATTTAATATTAGCAGTTGAGTCCGAAAAAATATTACCTTATTTAAATGAATATTTAAAAAATAAAAAAAAAGTATTAATACATTGTAGAGCTGGTATGCAACGCTCTGCTACTCTAGTCGCATCATATTTAATAAGATATAAAAATTATGATATTGAAAAGGCTAAAAGTGTAATTAAAAATAAAAGAAGTATAGCATTTGTACCATATACTAATTTTAATAAAACGTTATCATTAATTTATAATAATACGCATAAAAACAAGAGTCTTAGAATAAATAATCAATTAAAATAATTATTCATAATCACTAACTATATTATATTTTTTTATAACAGATAATGGTAATAATTCCATTTTTTTTTCATTTAGTTTTTTAAAACATTTAGAAATAGTAACTTCTGATGTTTTACATGCTTCTGATACTTGTTTTTTTGTTATATTTTGTCCGGTTACACTACATGCTAAAAATATAGAACCAGCCGCGATAGATGGTGCAGTATTATCATCTACTAAATTATTCATAATAGCTTTAATTGCAATAAATTCCGAAATATGTTTAACTTCTAAAGGTACTGATAAATTAGAACAATATCTTTCAATATAGTCAATTGGATTCGAAAAATCAGTTGATATTTTATCGCCATTATTTTTTGCAACACGCCATGTTTCTCTAAAATTCTTTATACCTTTAGTCATATCTTGTAATTTAATACCAAATATATTTGCTATTTCTTTACTACTACGAGGTACTTTTTCATCTTTACATGCGAAATAAATACAAGCTGCAATTATACCATCACGGTTATCACCTCTTGAAATATTTACTTCTTTAATAATATTATAGAATTCTTTTGCTCTTTCTATAATAATATTTGGTAATCCACTACCTTTTGATTTAGCAGTTATTTTACAACAAATTTTATATAAAGAACGTTCTTTATATGGCATTTGATGCCAAGTATTATATTGAACCATTCTTTTAATATACGTATTATCATGATTACGTTGAGTTATTAATGTCCCTAATGATGATTCTGGTAACATAGTATTAGTTGGCATACCAACTCTTTCTGGATTACTTGATTTTCCAGAATCACTATAATTACGATATTCAGCTTCTTCACTAAGAGTTTTTTGTTGAACTAGACCACATTTTGTACATATATGTTGTCCCTCGTTATATATTAATGTAAATGTTTTACAATCTAAACAAGCATATATATTATCTATATTACCGAATTCTTCAAATATTTTTTCAGCTGATATATCGTCATATGATTCTTCATCATTTACTTTATCATCAAACCCATAATTATCAATACCTGAATCTTCATTTTCAGCTAAATTATAATCATTATTTTCATCATCTACATTATATTCTTCATTACCACTATCGTTTGATTCATCTAATATTAAACTTGTTTTATTTTCAAATTCTTTAAAACAGTCCCAAACATTCTTATTATTATTAAATAAGTCAAAACTATCATTCATTTTTTATATTTATAATAATTTAAAATTAATAATAGATTTATATCAAATTTTTATATAAAAAAAAATTAATTAGTATAAATTATTATGACAAAAAAACAATTACTTTTATTTGATGTTGATAATACTTTATCTATTTCACGTGGTAAAGTATCTGATACTATGATTGATATGTTAAAAGAATTATCTAAAACATATGATTTAGCTACTGTATCCGGAAGTGATTTACCTAAAATGCTCGAACAATTAGGTAGTTCTGCTATGTATTTTAAGTGGTTATTTACTCAAAATGGATTAGTTACGTATTTTGACCATCAAATTAATGCACCATATCATACAACTAATTTAATTAAATATATCGGTCAGGATTATTATAATTCATTAGTTAATACAACATTATGCGAATTATCAAAAATAGATATACCTATTAAACGTAGTAATTTCATTGAATTAAGAGATGGATTAGTTAATATTTGTCCTATAGGTAGAGATTGTTCTCAACAAGAACGAGATGATTTTGAAATATATGATAAAAATCATAATATTCGTAAGAATTTATGTAATATTTTAAATGATAAATTTGGCGATAGATTAACTTTTAGTATCGGTGGTCAAATTTCGATTGATGTTTTTCCAATTGGATGGAATAAAACTTATTGCTTACAATTTATTGAATCTAAATATGATACTATTCTATTCTTTGGTGATAAAACATCACCAGGTGGTAACGATTATGAAATATCAGTTGATAAACGTATAACTATGTCTTATTCAGTTGTATCTTGGAAGAATACATATGAAATATTAAAGTTAATTCTTAATAAAACAATATAAACTAAATTAAAAATTTGATAATTATTTTATTTATACTATTTTAAATTATAAATAAATTAATAATGTTTTTTCCAGTTATTGAAAGAGAAAAATCTAAAGCATCAGAAGAAAAATTAACAGAGGTATATGAATATTTTTTAAAATTATTCATTAAACATTCTGAAATTCTAAATTATAGAACACGTATTTATAATATCATAGAATACTATCAATTTGATTATAAAAATATTTGGTCGATGGATATATCATATGTTTTATCTACAGTTGAATCTGATGATGAACATAAAAAAATAAGTCAAATATTAGATAATATTACTACACAAGAAACTGATTATGAATCATTTGATATAATGAATTATGAATATATAATGCATTATACAAACATATTATATAATTTATATCCAAATGAAGTAATGGAAAAATACCAACACTTATATAGTTGTGTAGATATACCAAAAATTTCAACTGGTAATATATAAAAAAATAAAAGTATATGGAATATATTTTTTTTTAATAATCTTCGCCTGGTATATATTCTTCATCTTCCACATATTCTAATGAATCTTCATATTCATCATTGTCTTCGATAAATTCATCATCGTCTTCTTCATCATCGTCTTCGATATATTCTTCATCATTTGGATCTTCATTTTCTTCTTCATTGTCTTCTTCATTGTCTTCATCCATATTATCATTTTTATATGAATAAAGATATGGAATAACAATATTTTTAGAATTATTAGGTTTAGGATTTTTATTTAAAAATTTAATATTATCTGAATTATATTTACTAATTTCGTATAATGGTTTTTTAGTAGGATTTAATGAAATATACCAGTTATTAAATAATTTATAATCAATATTATATTTATTTTTATTATGCTTATTTTTTGTAATAAAAGTATTAAACTCAGCTAATAATAAGTCAAAGTCTGATTTATTATTAATTGTAATTTTATTATTATTATTTTTAAAATCATTAAATAATTCAATGATATCGCTATAATTAATAAATATATTACAATTAAATAAGTTGTTAGTATAAGTATAAATAAGAAATTCTTTTAAAGAATATTTTTTATTATTATCTTTTATATTGCGAGTGAATGAAATTAAATTAAAGTTCTTTTCACATTCTAATAAAACATCGCGAATAAATTGTTTATATCCATCAATATCTTTTACTATAAAATATTCTTTACCATAATCAATAGCCGGAGTATATTTTCTACGTAATTTACGTAATAAATCTTGTTCTAAATTATACGTATTATTAACAGGATATAAAAATATTTCTTCATAACCTTTTGGATAAGATTTAAGACGATTTTGAATACCGCTTAAAGTCATACCTAATTTTAATACATTTTGATTAGCACGAATAGCTTCTCTAGTTTTAATTATATAAATATATTCAGTGTGTTTTGGTATATTATATTCCATAATTTGTAATATGGAATAAAATATATTTTATTTACATCAAATTTTTTTAAGCAATCATTTTAGCACTAATTGTATCATAATGTTTATATTCTTCTAGTGTAAAATCATCATATTTAAAATCATTTATATTTGATACAATTGAATTAATTTTTAAATTAGGAAATTGATAAGGACTTCTTTGAAGTTGAATATTTACAGCATCTACATGTTCTTTATAGATATGAGCATCACAAATAACTAAACTAATTCGACTCGGAATACAATTTGTAACTTTTGCAATCATATGTGTTAATAATGCGGTTGAAGCTATATTAAAAGGTACGCCTAAAAATAAATCACCCGAACGTTGATACATCATACAAGATAAATATCTAGTACCATTATCATCAATATCTACATAAAATTGATATGATACATGACATGGATTTAAAACCATTTGTTTTAATTGACATGGATTAAATGCACTCATAATAATACGACGAGACATAGGGTCATTATTAATTAAATTTATACAATTTTGAAGTTGGTCAATACCACAACCAGTATAATCATAATTACAACCGTTATATTCTGCATTAAAATGTCTCCATTGAAATCCATACATTGGACCAATATCACCGACTTCATAATGATTTAATCCAATTGAATCTAAAAATTCACGAGATGAATTACCATTCCAAATATTAACACCTTTTTGTTGCAATATTTTAGCATCAGTTGAACCTTTAATAAACCATAATAATTCATGAATAATACCTTTTAAAAACATTTTTTTAGTGGTTAATAAAGGAAAACCTTTTGTTAAATCAAAATCTAGTTTTTCACTAAAAATAGATGCAACTTCGCCATTTCTAGTTTTTCTCCACTTATTAGTTTGAATAACTTTTTTTAATAATTCTAAATATGCTTGTTCTCCCTCCATAATTGTATATAAAATAA
>JACCDO010434694.1_pt1 | contig 12653 bp, 11 predicted proteins | sample 7446101 | NCBI WGS metagenome assembly JACCDO01 (sample SAMN15323440, study PRJNA562643) | freshwater metagenome | isolation source: river surface water | place: USA:Blue River Watershed | collected 2017-08-16
AAGCGGTTGCAAAATTATATATGACTTGTATATTTGACCAACAAAATGTTAGTGAAATTGCCAATAAAATTACAAATTCAATATCAAAAAAATATAATCAAATTTATGATGCTGTTAATAAAAAAGCCGAAGGTAAAGATCAAGCATGGTTAGATGAAAAAATGAAAATACTTGATGCATTTGCTGCAGCAGGTGTTGAACAAATTAGGGCGGCAGCCGGTGATTTACCTCCTGCTTCAGGTGGTGGAAGTTCAACAAAAACTCCTGATTCGGGCACAACTACAAGTAAAAATGATGAAGTAAAATCAGATGGTTCTAAATCTGGCGGACCAACATCAGATGCATTACCAACTATTGGCCCTAAACCTTCGGACCAATCGGGTATTAAATTTAACACTCCTGCTTCTAAACCTGCTGATTCTCTTGCTAAACCAGCAACACAACCTGCACAACCAACACAACCAGCACAAAGTTCCAGTTCTGGTGCTAAATCAGATGTGTCAAGTTCTACTGGTTCCCAAGCTAATCAACAACAATCCCAATCTCAAACAGATTCATCAAAAACTGGTGAAACTTCCCCACCCTCTCAAATGGAAGCATTATTGGCTAATCCTTATGTGTTATATGGTGGAATTGCATTAGTTATTATAATTGTATTTGGACTTATTGTAATGATGTCATCGGGTGGGTCATCAACAAGTTCATCTGAGTCCGACGAATAAAATAAAATTAAAATTTATATAATATTAATTTTATTTTGGTTTAGGTTTAGTTTAATTTAAGTTTAATTTAATCTTCTGCAAATAGGATAGAATTGACCACATGAATTAGTTAAACCAACTTGTACAGTTCCAGCAGGGCAAATAGCAGCCCAGTTGTTTTTATCAGGACAACCGGGTGCTTGTTGATTTCCAGTTCTGACAAAATCAATTTTAGCAAGGTTTCTACCAGAGTTTTTAATGGCACCTGCAACTGTTGAAGCGTCGAATCTGTCAACCATTAAATAAGAATCAGAACCAACATCTGTAAGGTGAACTTGATTACCAAGAGGATTAATTTTAAGGGGTTTAGAACCATGAGATTGAATCCATGAATAATCTGGGTGACGACCAAGTCTCAAGTTAGATTCATTAGTATTACCAATAGTTAATTGTTGACCATTAGCATCAGTAGGAGCACCTGCAATTCTAACAACACCACCTGTGTCTTGAAGATGAACAGTTCCATCTGGTTTTGCAGATCTAATATACCAATCACCAGTGGGACCCCAGTGGACGTGAGAAACATTAGGACCTTTATCACTTCTTAACCACATAGTACCATGTTCATGACCAGTACCTTTAACACCAACTCTGGCATCTCCATCAACGCCACCAATTTTAATATTTCCACCAGTGTCTTGCATATAAACATTACCTTCTGGTTTACCTGATCTAATGTACCAATCAGCATTGGGACCCCAATGGACGTGAGATACCATAGGACCTTTATCACTTCTTAACCAGGCAGTACCATGTTCATGGCCAGTACCTTTAACAGCTAATCTAGCAGCACCATCTGAACCACCAATAACAACACCTTGGTCTCCTTCGGGGTTAAGATGTAAAGGTGTCCAGGCATTTAATTGAGCACTGTGACCACCAACAGTTGCTCTGTTACCCAAGTTACCAATTACAACACGAGTTTGATCATTAGGAGCACCCATATCAGATGCAATCCAACCACCTCTAGAGTTAACAGATTGACCGGATGGTTGAGCTTGTTTGTTTAATACATGGTCGGTATCAACTTTAGGACCGTTAACTTTTTGAGGACCAAAAACTGAGAAACCACCTTCAGCCCACATATCAACACGTCTATTTGCTTTTTTATCATCACTCATACCAACAATGTTTAATGAGTTAGCATGATGAAGACCAGCAGAAATTTGACCAGAATTAACTTCACGGTCTTTGTTAGGACCACCAAACATAATACCTTGGCGAGAAATTTTCATTTGACCATTAGGATTTGTCATATCACCAGCTCCTTCTCTAACATCAAATTGAATACCAGTTTGTTTGGAACCAACATGACGTAATCTGATTAAGTCATCAGTAGCAATTTGAACTTGACCGTCAGCTCTATATAAGGCACCGTCACCTACATCAGGATGAGGAACATTTTGACCTCCTAATAAAATAGCATTACCAGCATTGATTTTACCAGCAAAAATTGCATCTTTACCAACAGCTAATTCGTCTTCAGCAATAACTTTACCTCTGGATAAAACAGAACCGCCGAAAACAGCAGCTTTACCAACTAATAATTCATCTTCAGCAACTACTTTACCAGCAAAACCAGCGGAACCTTTTCCAATTAAGTTACCGGAAACACCCATGGAACCTTCAACGCCTAACTCGCCTTGTACACGAGCAGTACCTCTAACATCAAGATCAGCCATTGGTTTGTCTTGGTTAACACCAAGTTTCTTATCCACATAGTAAACATTTTCAGGAAGGGCAAGTTTATTTACAGTTACACTAGGTAAGGAAGTACCATCTTCTTTAATAAAATCAGTAGCACGAATTGAACCAGCAAGTTTAAGGTTACCTGATAAATTAAAATAGTCAAGAGGTTTGGCGTCAGCCATTGATTCAATGACTCTATTGTTTTTAATAATAGAACCATCAGCAGCAAAATTTATTTTTGACATATAATATTATATATTTAATTAGAATTTTTAAATTTTAAATTAAATATTTATAAGTTTAATTTTAAGCTATATCAATAGTACCAATTTCTCTAAAGTTAATATCATTACTTAATCCAGTTAAATCAACAGTAACTTTTAAGAAACCACTAGCTTGAATATAATCATTTGGTACTTTAGTTGCAACAAAATTATTAAAGTATTGTCCATCAAATGTAGCATTATTAAAAAATTTAGCAAATGGATTATTGTTAGTTCTTACTAATTTATCAACTGGTTTGTCATTAACAGCAATTTTACAGTCAGTAAATGAATCATTAAGTACAAAATATAATAATTTATCCTTACTTGATTTAACGACGGGCACATTTAATACGTATGTTTTACCTCTGTCTAATCTTGTATGGTGATCTCCTCTTTCATTATGATTTACCCAAGTTGGATTAGGGGAGCCATCATTTACCAACCAATGATATGCAACAGCACTATTCATTGCATGTGCCCATGGATTTGAAGAGAATGCTATACCAGAAATCCAACAATCATTACCACCATCATTTTTCTTATTACCCCCACAAATAACATATTTTCCAGGACCTGGAACAGGAATTGGCATCCATGTATGTGTAGTTAAATTACCAACATAGTTTGTACCATCGGGATTTATTCTATTAGATAGTCTATAACCTGATGTGAAGTTACCTAAAGGTTTTCCATCTGCTTGATTATAAACTTCAAATGATTCCCATCTGTCGGAAAGTACACTTATCCAAATAACTGATTTTCCGTCGGGAACATTAACTAATAAACCATTTGGGAATGCATTTTTAAAACCAATTCTAAGTAGTTGTCTTCCGTTCCATGGATTAACTTTATATGAGCCCTCATCCCAACCTACTGGATTACCTGATTTAGCAATAGCCGAGTTTTGAAGAGCATCAAATACATTTTGATAAATAACAGCATCTTCGGGAAAGTACATGTAGTCACTTAATTTATTTGATGAAGTATTCTGTGTTGCAACTAATTGTTTAAGTGCAGCTTCAGTTACACAAGTATTACCAATACAAATTTGTGAAGTTGCAGGAACTTTAAATTTACCGTCTTTAGCGGATAATCTAATTTGTTCTTGCCATTTGCCAGACCAGGGTTCAGGGTTGTACCAAATACCAAAATCAGCATTTTCGGTACATCTGGGACCAGACATGTGCCATTGACCGCATTTGCCTTGTAAGTTAATATCTTTCCAGTCGCCATTATTTTGTAAGGTAAGTCTACCTGAGTTACCAATGATGTCACCAGAAACGTTTGTTACACCATTAATGTTTGTTGGACCATTAACCTTAAAACCACCTTCAGCCCACATATCAACACGTCTATTTGCTTTATTTACATCACTCATACCAACAATGTTTAAAGAGTTAGCTTCATGTAAACCAGCAGTAATTTGAGCAGAGTTAACTTCGCGACCTTCATTTGGGCCACCAAACATAATACCTTGACGAGAGATTTTCATTTGACCATTGGGGTTTTGCATATCACCAGCACCAGGTCTAACATCGAATTGGATACCGGTTTGTTTGGAACCAACATGACGTAATCTAATTAAATCATCAGTAGCAACTTGAACTTGACCGTCAGCTCTGTATAAAGCACCGTCAACATTATCTGGATGAGGGATTTCTTGACCACCCAATGTTAAAGCACCTGATAATTGAACATTTCCGTTATTTAAAAATTGAGTTTGTTTATCCCACATCCATTCACCTTTATCATTACCAGGGGCAATGTACATAATTCTACGGTTATCATCGGGGGTATGAACAATCCATTTATTAGCACCGTTAAAAGCAATATCTCCAGAAATATTAGCATTACCACTGGCATTAAGATGTCTAGAAACAGTTACATCTTCAGCTGTAACTAAACCTTTAGAATTAATACTACCAAAAGAACCTGCTTTGTTAACAATAAGTTCGTCTTCAGCTAAGACGCGACCTTTAAATGTGCTAGTACCTTGGACACCAAATTGACCACCAACACCCATATTACCACGGATACCAGCATTTTTGTTAACAACTAATGTATCTTCAGCTGTAACAGGACCTTTAAATGTTGAAGTTCCAAGAGTATTTAAGTTTCCACCAACATTAAGATATCCACCAAAACCACCATTTTTCATAACTGCTAAATCATCTTCAGCAATAACTTTTCCTCCAAAAGTAGAGGTGCCTCTGCCAACTAAGTTACCAGAAACACCCATTGAACCATCAACACCAAGTTCACCAAGCACACGGGCTCTACCTTTAACATCCAAGTCAGCCATGGGTTTGTCTTGGTTAATACCAAGTTTCTTATCCACATAGTAAACATTTTCAGGAAGGGCAAGTTTATTTACAGCGTTTAATTCAGTTCCATCTTCTTTATAAAAGTTTGTTGCTCTAACTGAACCGGCAAGTTTTAAATTACCAGCTAAATTAAAAAAATCAGATGGAAGTTTTTGAGAAGGTGTTGCATCTGCCATTCCTTCAATAATTCTTTGTTTATTACTTACGGCACTACCATTTGCAGTATACATAAATTTTGACATAAACTGTTATATATATTATAATTTGGAAAAAAAATTTGAAATTTTTATTGAATATATGGGAATTTAAATATTTTAATGGAAAACTTTGATAAACTTGAAGAATATTTAAATACCAAAAACAAAATGCTTTATACTTTTTGTTTTTACAAAATTACCGGAGGAGAAATTATTGTATTTCTATCCAATTTACTTGATAAGATTAGCTCAATGAAAGATGCGTATAAAAGAAAACTTGCAAATGATCGAGTTTATGGGCTAAAGTGTTTAATTGAAACAATGGAACCATCAACTTCAGTTAATACTGTGTTTCTTGTTGATGATAAAAATAAATCAACTGGATTTGCACTTGGTAAAACGCATATACAAACTTTAAATGATTTTAAAATTCCATGCTCGCAGTATTGGTGTGATGAAACCTATAACATCAACCATCTTAAAAAACTTGTTACAACCGATGAACTTGTTAGTGTAATATACGTTGAAGGTTCTGCGGGAAAAGTAATTCAAATTGATAGTGTTAAAAATAAACATAACGATATGACATCAAATTTAGACAATTTAATTACATCCACTAAAGCTGAACTAATATTTGGTACACCAGGAACAATTCAAGCCCTTCAAAAAAAATATCCAGACAAGCAATATTTTGCGGGAAAATTGTCAAACGAACAAGTGTGGAATCAAATAGTGTCCAATGCTAATTTAAAAACTCAAGCAAAATTTAATACTGAAGTATTGGGACAAATGTCAAATACTGACAAAATAGATCTGTTTGTTTTTGGACGAAAAAATGTTAGGGAAGCTATTTTAGCATATGGGGTTAAAAAATTATTTGTTATCCCTGATATTTATGCTAAATACAAAGCAAATTTACCTGGTGAATGTTTTAATTTTGAAGTTTGTGTTGTTGATACAGTTAGTCCAGGCGACTATGGTGATACTTTAATTAGAAACTTTGAGGGTGTTGTTGCTATCAAATACTATTAATGTTAGTATTTGATAATTTCAATGGATAAAATTGAAATTTTTTATTTTTTACTTTAAAAAAAATATTCATAATGGTTAAACTCGCTAATATCTCAAATATTTCAGAATTGTTGTATACCTTGGCTTTGAAAAGCAATTTGGCACACAGGTATGGATGTGTTATTGTACATCGGAACAAAGTTATTGCAACAGGATTCAATCGTTATAAGGCCAAGCTTTATATTTCTGGGTGTAGTCTTTTACGTACCCAATCGTTACACTATCCACGCTGAAAAAGATGCAATAAGAAAAATTAAAAATAAAAATATTTTATCGGAATGTAAAATTTACATCGGTAGAATAATTAATAATAAAATAGAAAATTCAGGTCCTTGTTCCATGTGTTCAGATTTAATATGCAAATATAAATTAAACTATAGAGTCGGTGCCTAAGTTATAAATATCATATTCATTTACTTCTTCTTTTTTTGTTGCACTTCTTTCAATTTGTTTATTTTCAACAATAACAAGTGGAGGAGGAGTTTCTGGTTCTGGTTCAGCTGCAATTTCAGTTGGTTTAATTCTACCAATAATTTCAGGTAGTTCTATTTGTTTCCATAATTTTTTAACTTCTTGGTCAGTTTCTTTTTCTTCTCTTAATTCTTCTTCGGTTTTCTTTTTTCCGCCACAAGTACAACATGAAAGTGAAAAGCATGAACAATAACTGCAACCGCATGGAAAACAAAAACATTCATAACAACATGTGGCACATTCACCAAGTTCTTCTTCAAATTCACCAGTTTCAATCATATTAGTAAACCATCTGATAATATCATTAGGAAGTATGGGAGACATTTCAATCAATCTATCATATTCTTCAGCTGAGGATTTAATAAAATCTTTTGCCTTCACACGGTCAGAACGTGACTTGGCAAGTTCAATTTGTAATCTGCGGGCAAATTTATCCCATGACACACTTGAGAATCTATGAGCCTCTAATTTTTGTGCTACAGCAGTATATGTAGCAATAGTTGCGAGTACACCAGCAAAAAGGTTAAATGCACCAAGTACAAATATAATAAATTCACCATTGGGTCCAAAACTACCGGATGCAAAGTTACCAGTACCAGTTACTGTGGAAATTATAATAACTGGAATATTAAACCATGCATTTAAACACCAGTATCTTTTATATGCACGTTCATGCATCATTTTAAAACAAAGTGATTTATCAGCCCACTTTTTGAGAATGTTTTCTTGTTCACGCTTCCACGCGTAATCTGCTTCAACAATTGGTTTAGCAACACCTTGTTGATTTTCAGAATCATTATCTGGCATTATATATTATAATATATATTAGATTATTATTGTTTAAATATTATTTTACTTTCCACAATAAAATGCTTTTTCTAATTCAACATTAGATGAAAAAAATTCAATTAGTTTAACATGATATTCCATAATTTCAGTAAAGTCTTTTTCTAATTCTTGTAAACTTTCAACCTTATCATCTTTAACCCATGTTAACACTGTGTTATTTTTTTTAGCAGCATTGATATCGTCAGCCATTTTATCATAATCTTTTAATAATGCCATAAAGTTACTTTTATTTACTTCATCCATTTGCTTTCTTTCATCAATACGTTGCCAAATATGATTTAAATCTTTTAAAAATTTAATTTTACGAACTTTTAATGAATTTGATAAATAAAAATGAGAGCTTTCAATAAGAGATTTATAAAAAAGTATATCATCTTTTTTTTGGTTACCTAATAGTTTTTTAAGATTATTTTTAATTTCCCCAATTGAACCAATATTTTCAATACATTTTTTTTCATAGTTACAATATTGAGTGAAATATTCATCCCACTTGAGCATGTTTGTGTCCGTGTTTTCCATTATTAAAGTTGATAAAATATTATTGGGTTTGGCAAAAAATTTGAAATTATTAATATTTAAATTAAATATATTAAATTCCTAATGGAAAAATTCAATATATTTTTTAGAATAAACGGAAAAGTTTATTGCGAAAATGTTAGTTCTTGTTTACCTATTGATAGATTATATGACATTGTTGAACGTAAAACATCATCAAATGTTAGAAAAACACATGTGATTAAAATCAACGGTAAAATTGCCAATGATTCTAATTTATTAAATGATTATAATGTCAGTCCTGACTGCACATTTGACATTTACTATTCGCCGTCAAAAGCTGAATCACATAGAAAACCGGATATTGAAGGAGAACACACGTTCAACAAATTAATTAGTCAAATTGCTCATGATTCTGGTGTGCATGATGTTAATATTGTTTCTTTGATGTCATTTAATGTTGATACTTCAAATGGGGAAAAAGTATTTTTACAACAATTACAATATCCAATACTTACAGAGCAACTATCCAGACTTGATAAAAATATTTCTAAGCTGGAAGGATTAGTTAATGTAAACATAATTTTACCAGACAGAAACTTTATTGGTTATAATAATAAAATGTTCAATCCCAATGCTATTAAACAAGAAGATTTAGATGAAATACTTGATACTTTCGCAAGTTCTAGTTCAATTACTGATTCAAATTTTGAATCGGTAATTAGACTTTGTGAAGAAAACACATTTATAAAAACTCCACAAATTGATAAAATTTGTCGGATTAAACCAAATAGTGGCTTTAATAAAAATGCCCATGAATATAACTATAGAATTGGAAAATATTCAGTTATGTTACAAAATTTTAAATTGAAGAAAATCTTTCCAGTTTCCAGTGCTTTAGAAAAAATAGTTCAGTTAAATTTTTATTATGTGGGAATTATATTTGAAAATATTGAGCACGATGACCCGAAAAACGCTATAGCATATGGGATTGATTTTTCCCCACTCAAATTATATAATTTGCATGTGCATGTATGGACAGGGGACAAAATTATTTAACATCCTGTATTTGCATATGGTGGATTAATTGATTGTTCCTGTTGATTTATTGATTTAATTATTTCTTTATCCTCATCTTGAACTCCAGTAAACGCATGAGTTTCTGCTTTTGCGCTAAACCATTCATTATCTAATTTTGTATTGAGCTTTTGTTCTTGTAATGATTTGACAATTGCTTTATCGTCATCATTGTATGTGTTATTAGCATGCGCATGTGACATTTTTGTTAAATAATTTGAATCTGCAACAAATGCTTTTTCTGTTGTTTTTTTAATTGTTGTTAAAAATCTTCTCATTATAATAATATAATAATATATTTCTTTAAAATAAATTTTTATTTTTATAGGTATTAATATTATGAATAAAAAAGTTGGAGAAATAATTTGGAAATCTGAAATATTTACAGACCTGGACCTAGACTCAATTTGTGTTGTTAATAACAACAAACAAACTCATGTGTTAGTTACTTCAAAATCCTCAAACAGTGTTTTGGTATTTGATTATAAATCAGGTAAATTGATTACTAAATGGGTTGACAAATGGAACAGACCAAATGGTATTGCCAACTATAAAAACTATGTGGGAATTGTTGAACGCGATGGTTGCAAATTAACCATTTACAATTATTTAACAAAAGAAAAATTATTTGTCTGGGGGCAAAATATACTTGAAAAACCATACGGGATATCAATGGATTTTGCTAACAATTATTTATATGTGCTAATTACCGACGATGGAAATAAAACTGTGCACAAACTAACCTTTCAAATAAATAAAGAAAATACTGCCTTAAATTTAATTGAAACTATCCCAATTATTAAATTGGATTTTAGATCCAAATTAGAATCGATTTACTTGGATATAAATAAAAATAAAATTTTATTAGCAGATGAATCCAAATACTTAATTTACATTTATGAATTTGCAAGTTCAAAATTATTAGACATTATAGGAAAGGAATATTTTACTAATGAACCTGAAGGAATAAGCAAATACTCCAACTACTATATTTGTACCCAACAATCAAAAACAGATAATCGTTTTTATTTTTTAAATCAAGATAATTTTCAAGTGGAGTTTCAAATAGCCGATAATTCCAATGTTTCTAATACTGATGGAATTTGTGTATTTGAAAATACATTGTTGGTTATTAACAGAGACACACAACTTGTTGCTTACAAAATTAATATTTAGTACAATTTGTATTTACAAATATTTTTTTTGTATTAGCTTCTTTTTTTTAGGAACCATTTCAGGTTCTGCTAATTCTTTTTGGAGATTTAAAAATTCATCAAGGGCTTCAGTTTCATTTTTTATTTCAATGTGTTTTATTTCAGGATATTTTTTTATATCTTCCCATGATTCTTCTCCAAATTGGTTATTTTGTGAAGCTGCATCCATTTCGTTAATTTTTTCAATAACTTCTTCCCAAGCTTTGTCTTTTTCTTGTAAAGTTTCTGGTAAAATTTGGTTAGACTCGAGTAAAGATTCAATATTTATAATTTCTTTTAATTTATCAAAAAAATAATACTGGGTGTGATATTTAGAATTAAATTTGGTATTTGAATTTGATTTTACATTGGAAACAATATCAGAAATATTAACTGGATAAGATGGGGTAGATGAATTGTCTGGGTCCCATGTGTACCATTGGCCAGGTTGCAATTGTTTAAGGGATTTTGGGATGCGCTCTAAATTATCCAAACATGATTTTTCATTGAGAACTAAATTTTCCTGCTCTATTAGTTCCAAACACCCCACGCAAACTTTTTTATTTGAATCCATTTGGAATATAAATAATTAAAACAATATATTTATCCAATCAATTTTTTATATTATCCCCTTTTTTCACTGAAAATAAAACACAACCCCCTCAAAGATTTTTTATTTATATTATGTGAAGACTAAATAATAAATAACTTAAAATTGAATTTACTATTGGTTATTTTAAAAGATTATATTATAATGTTTAAAGTTATTGAATTAAATCCTGAAAATATTAATTGTGTTTATAAAAATAATATAATTAAGTTACAAGATTTATCACATTCAACAATTATAAGCGAAAAAGATAAATTTTCAAGAACAATGGCATCTGAATTTGGAAACAAATATTTAGACTTTATGAAAAAATACAGCTGGACTCATAAAGAAACATTTTCAATTCCGACACCAAATGAAGCAATTAATTTTTTTCTTCAATTTGGTATAAAAACCGGAACTGTTAATGACTCTTATGAATTAATTAAATATGACAAGGGAAGTTTTTCAGCAAAAGAATATATAAGAAGTAAATCTCAGACACACAAATATATGTGTATGATTTTTTGCCCATTTGAAGATTCAAACGAAAATCCCAATTATAAAGGTGGTCGTGTTCAAATTACACATCCTCGTAAACTTTTTTCAATTGAATTTAATATGGAAACACAGGCAAAAAATAATAAATGGGTTATGATTATATTTTCAACAAGTTTATATTGTGAAGTTAGTACAATTATAAGTGGAACCAGATGGGTTTTTATTAAGCCACTTGAAATTACTGATGATAAAATTTTAACCCAAACAAATAAATCACAATCAGTTAAACCATCTAAAGTTGATATATTAGCAGATGGTTCATTTCATCGTGTTAGAAAAACAAAGGCAAATCTATTTGATTAATTTTAATTTATTAATAATATAATAATAAATTAAAAAAAAATTGAACAACTCAATAATTACAATAAGTAATTTGGAGTTAATGTTTAAAGTTATTGAATTAGACTTAGTTAAATGTTCATGTTCAAATAATAATATTGATTATTTGCATCAACTTGAAAACTCTGATTTAATTACAAATAATGAAAATTATAATAGGACTTTAGCAGGATTTGGTGATGTAAGACGCTTAGATTTATCAAAACGTTCTAGCTGGACCCATAATTCTATGTTTAGAATTCCTACCCCTCCAGAAGCACAAGAAACTTTTAACTTACTTCAAATATTATCAGATGACAATTTTGATTCGTATGAATTATTAAGGTATGAAACTGGAGATTTTTTTCTAAATCATAATGACACACAAAATGCTCCAAATCATCAGTACACGTGCTTAATTTTTTGCCCATTTGGTAATGTAAGTGGTGGTGAGCTTGTATTTAATCATCCGGATGGATTATATAATATAAAGTTTAATCCTTCAGAAATTGCTAGAAAACAGTTTGTTATGGTAATTTTTTCACTTGATATGTTTCATGAAGTTTTACCAATTGTTAAAGGAACTCGATGGGTTTTAAAAAAACCACTGTTTGTAAAAGAAACTGATATAATAATAAATGAAAAAGATATCAAGGTTTCTGTGGAAACCCCAATAACAGCGACAACAAACTCTAAATTATCATCGGTTACAAATATTTTTCGAATGATTTCACGGGGTTTTAGCAAATTGTTTTCAAATCCACGTCAACGTGAAAATAATTTAGCTGATGG
>JACCDO011023879.1_pt1 | contig 12652 bp, 12 predicted proteins | sample 7446101 | NCBI WGS metagenome assembly JACCDO01 (sample SAMN15323440, study PRJNA562643) | freshwater metagenome | isolation source: river surface water | place: USA:Blue River Watershed | collected 2017-08-16
CAATGTTCTCAGTCATGAGCCGACTCAAGCCTTCACAGAAGGTTGACATCATGACCAAGATGAAGATTTACAATGGCGAGGAAGTCATTGAGAAAGGCAAGGTTCGCAAGGTCGATATCAAGGATCTCCGTGAGGAAGTTCGCCACGAGGGAATGGACGGCATTTCAACCCGCTTCATCACCAAGGCAATCGACTCTGCACTGACCGATTCTGATAAGAGCTTTATCACACCTATGCGCGTCATTGATGCACTTATTAAGCAGGTGAAGGAGCAGGTTGTTGACGAAGAGAAGCGTAAGACATACCTTGAGCTTCTCCAGAAGTCAATCCGTGAGGAATACCTCAAGATGCTCGAAAGTGAGATTGCTAAGGCATTCGTCACTGCCTACGAGGAGCAGGCACAGTCTCTCTTTGACAACTACATGGACAATGCTGAGGCATTTACCACCAAGCAGAAGATGAAGGATCGTGTCACTTCTGAGGAGCGTGAACCAGATGAGAAGTTCATGAAGGCAATCGAGGAGCAGATCGGTATTGTCGGCTCAGCACGCGATGGATTCCGTTCTGACGTCACAGCTTACATGTTCACCAAGATGCGCCGCGGTCAGAAGGTTGACTATAAGTCTTATGAGCCGCTTAAGGAAGCAATTGAGAGCTACCTTATCGCCTCAGTCAAGGACATGGCACGCATTGTGACCAAGTCCAAGAGCCGTGACAATGAGCAGCAGAAGAAGTACTCAGACATGGTTGAGACCATGGTTAGCGAGTACGGTTACACGCCTGAGTCGGCCGAGGAGACAATCATGTTTGCTGCCAATAATCTCTGGAGAGATTCTTGAGATAAACATTTGCATTAGTCTGTATAATCAGACATAAATGCAAATTAGACAGCCTAACACTCTCGAAAGAGAAACAAGAAGCTCGCTGGTGGACATCTTTGATGCCCATCATGCGGGCCCGATTGTTATTGGTGACCAACAGTTTAAGGATCTAACACAGAAATTCTTACTTTCTAAAAGTAAAAATGAATTATTTGAAAAAGTTGTGAAACCAATGATACAGAGAAATTTGTATGAGCTGGAAGGAAGATCAGCAGGAGCAGCTGAGATATTTCTTAGGCTTTGTGCAATGCACTTTGATCATAGAGGAAACTATATTCTAAAAAATTTAGATTGGGATAGTACAACAAATCAACTTTTAAAGTTATCAAAAATAAAACCTACAAAAAGTGAAATTTTTAGTCTTATTGATAAAAATAGCACACAAGATCTATCAAATTTGATAAAAAATGCTCTCCAGATTTCATCTAGAGATGACATAATAGAAGTTGTGAGAGCATATGATGTTAAAACTTCAATTACATATGAAAATGGTTGCACTTTTAGTGATCTTAAGATAGATCCATGCTATTATGCTTCTAAGACCTGGACAAAAAATCAAGTAAATGTCATCCTTATTGATGGCATCATAGAGAAGTCAATTCATGTTGAGCATATTCTACAAAAATCAAATACTGATAAAGAATCTTACATAATAATTTGTAGAGGAGCAACTGAAGAAGTCAAGAATGTGTGTAATACAAATTTCTTGAGACAAACCACTGATGTCGTCTTGTGTATGGCTCCTTATAGTGAAAAAACAGCGCATATCTTTGAAGACTTAAGAATAGTAACTGATTGTGAAGTTGTATCACCAGAATTAGGTGATATCATAACAGCAAGTATCTACAAGAAAGCAGCTAAAACTAGAAAAGTAAGCATTGCACGTGGTAATCTTCTTATCGAGAACGGCAATTATTTAAAGATCAAGAATCATAGAGAAAGCCTGATTGAGAAGATAAATCAAATCAATGACACAGATGTTTCTGATCTAATAAGAAGAAGGCTTAAAGCCGTCTCCGGTAGAAAAATTCTAATTAAAGTCGGTGATGACCAGATAACAAAACAGAGAAACTCTATTGAGGTAATCGATAAGACTATTAGGCTTATACGCGATGGTATCTCAAGTGGGATAATTCTTAATATTGATAATTTGTTCTTTCTAGGTCAAGAAGATCTATATCTTCCTGTTCATAGTATCAAAATAGCACTCGATGCCTACAGATCATTCAGTACAGTTCTGTCAAGCACAGGATTAATTCTTTTAGAAGAGTGATTTACTTTTTTCATCTGGTGATAATGTTTTAACTAGGAGATATAAATGGCTACCGACTCTGATAAAGAAGTTAATAATCTTGTTGTTACACTTACTTCATTCATTAAAGATGTCGTTACGACAAATGTTGCTGAAGCAAAACAGCGTGGTCTTGTCAAGATCGATGATGCTGAGATTAGAAAAGTAATTAGTATTGCATCATCATCTATTGAGCAAGCCCTTACAAAGGCACATAACCAAATTGAAGGCACAAAGAAAGCTTTGAGAGAGGGTCGTGGCCGCTGAAGGAATTAAACATCTGATTGAGTGTCACTGTATTCTTCCACAATACAGGAAGCAGGAGACACCAATCTATCATAAGTTTGTTGTATTCTCAATCGTTGATGATGATGTGGTTGAGCCAAAATTTGTGCAATGTAATAACTGTAATATTGTACATAAAATTGTTGACATCTGCAAGTCAGAGATTGTTGCAGGTCTTGAATTTTCAAATGCTGTTACACGCTTAGATGAAGTTCAACAAGGAATTCCTGACAATATTTCATCAATTCTTATGAAGTCAAATTGCGATTTGGCAACTTGGGAAAATGTTGCATTTCTTATTGAGACAAGCCTCGAAGGTTTTGAGGTCCCTATCGCGAAAGAAGAAAGTGCAGGTCTAACACAGATCAAGCTTTTGGTTGTTGATAAGCAAGGTAAAGCTAAAGTCAAGACTGTATCTAGAAATGATTATATGGAATTTGTCACATGAAAATAGGACAAACACAAACAGAAAAGAAGACTAAGTCTTTACAGAAGTGTCGCGAGATTGTATCTGAGATTAATAATTTCGGCATTAACGACTTCGAACGTTTGCAAATAATCAAATTACTATCTCTAGAATTAGAGGATAGAGTTTTAGTGGAAGATTTTGCCGAAGTAATCAAAGGTTATCGAGGCGACGTCTTTGAAGAGACAGACAAAGAACAACAAATTATTCAATAGGAGAAAAAATGGCAAATTTTAGTGAGCAGTGGAACCAGCTTAAGGTTCTTGTCGAGAGTCTTGAGGTTGATGTTCGTAAAAGCATTAATGGAAATAAATCAGCAGGCGTTCGTGCCCGTAAGGGTCTTCGTCTTGTGAAGAACACAGCAGCTGATCTGATTAAAGCGTCTCTCACAGAGACAACAGCAGATACAGAGTAGAAAAGTCTCCTTAATAAGAAACCCGCCTTTCGGCGGGTTTTCTTTTGTTTCTATGATTAGATTATGTGAGCTGCCAACTTTTCAATAACTTTCTTTTCAATCTGGCAGATCCTCATCCTAGTCACACCCAGGATATCACCAATTTGTTGAAGAGAAAGTGGGCCTCTTTTTGCTGCAATAATTGTGCAATTTTGATGTTCTGATGCATTTAACCACATTTTGCATGTCTTATTCACACATTCTCTTTTACAATCCTCATGAAGCTCGAAACATTTCATTGGTTTTTATCCTCTATGTTTAATAGTATCAAAAACGCTGTTCTTTTACTATAGCGAGGAATCATGCCTAAGTCATTGTCAGGTAGAAAAACATTCATAGTTGACACCTCAGTTCTCTTATACGATAAGTGCTCAATACACTCATTTCCAGGCAATGATGTAGTAATCCCATTGATCGTGCTTGATGAACTAGACCGCTTTAAAGATAAGCCCGGCCTTCTCGGAGAATATGCACGTTACGTTAATCGTTATCTAGATGATCTTAGAAAGGTAGGCTCACTTCACGATGGTGTGCAGATTGAGCACGATCAAACTATTCGTGTCGATATAGACATTCACCCTATCCCAGAGACATTAGATGGAAATACAGGTGACAACAGGATTATAGCAACAGCTCTTGCTTTAAAATCTAAGATCACAGATCCCGTCGTGATGGTCACTAAAGATATTAACTTCCGTGTTAAATGTGATTCGTTAGGGATTTACTCAGAAGACTACTATAAAGATAGAATTGTTCACGACAAGAGCGAGATCTACACAGGGCAATGTGAAGTTGAGGCTATCTCACCTTCAACAATCAATATGTTTTATGATGATGGTGTGCTTGATGTTGATTATCTTGATGATGAATTCAATAGTAATCAATATGTGACTGTCAAATACGGGACACAGTCTCTAATTGGTGTTCACAGAGAAGGAAAGATCCAGCCACTAATCAATAATCTTTCCAAAACTATTGGAATAACACCACGCAATAAAGAGCAAAAGTTTGCCATCGACGCTCTAACTAGAGAGGATGTGAAACTTGTGTCTATGACAGGTCTTGCAGGATCAGGTAAAACATTCCTAACACTTATGGCAGGTATGTCAGGTCTCCAGGAGAAGAAGTACGACCGAATTGTTATTACACGTTCTCTACAGACTGTTGGTAAAGAGATTGGATTTTTACCTGGTGACATCGATGACAAGATGAGCCCTTGGTTGTCACCTATTCTTGATAATTTTAGAGTTGCTTTTAAAGACTCGACATATTTTGAGATGATGAGACAGAAAGGACAAATTGAAGTATCACCACTTGCTTTTATTCGTGGTAGGACCTTCAACAACACGTTCCTGATCGTAGATGAAGCACAGAATTCCACTATTCATGAGCTCAAGACAATTATCACAAGAGTAGGTGAAGGATCGAAGATTGTCTTGCTAGGTGACACAGACCAAATTGACACGCCTTATCTTGACAGTCTTTCAAATGGTTTGACTGTAGTTGTTGAAAAGTTTAAAAATCATGATATTGCAGCACATATTACACTAATGAAGGGTGAAAGATCGCAGTTGGCAACTTTGGCATCACAAGTCCTGTAAGTGATAGTTATGCCTGTGGTTATTAAGTAATGGGAAGAGTCAAACTAACTTCGCGCAATCTCAACAGATATACAAAAGTGTATCCTTATGTTAGAGCACTTCCGCGTTATGTCTATTTTGCTGATGAAAGCTTTAACTTAGAGAGCGGTGTCATTAACTTTGAAGGAAATGACACTGTGACATACACATTTAAGAATTCATATGCTTCTGTACCAACAGTCATAGCAACACCGTTGAACGATTCTTTTAATGTGTTTGTAAGTTCGATCACAACAACACAAGTTGTTCTCACAGCAAGCATTCCTAACAACGAATCAGCTTCAATTGTTGTGGTGTTATCATAATGTCAAGAGTTACAACAGTTGATATGCAGTTTGGATCTGCTACCCTTGACACGGCAGGCGAAAGTCCGCTTATAGCATCTGTAACAGGATCAGAAGATATGACAGCAATCACGATTACATTGCAATCAAATGCAGGTGTGTCACCATACGTAGTCGAGTATCCGCTTTATATTGTTGCTTCGTCACAGAAAGACACCATTGACTTTAACTACCTTATAGTGAGTTCAACCTAATGGCAGCTAAACCACCAGATTTTAAGGCTTCTGGCGTTAGAGCCGAGAGGTTAATAGCATCAGGAAGTTCAAAGAAACCACAGCTTCTTATCTTTAATGAGACAGCAGCTGGTAATAATGGAACTTCTGTCGACACAGATAATATTAAATTAACAGGTACAGGATCAGATACCTGGCTGTTTATTTCTGGTGCTATTGGCGGAAATGATAGAGTAACATTTGGTGGCGATGTCCACATCTCAGGCTCATTAACAGGTGTAACAGTAACAGCAACGCCAGCATCACCTGTTAATGCAATTCAATTTAATAATGCAGGTGCTTTTGGCGGATCTAGCAATCTAACTTTTGTTGGGTCAAACCAGCTAAATCTCACTGGATCTAGCTACATCAAGGGCTTTGCAGGCATATCAGGATCTGCTGCTATAACAGGCTCACTTGTCATAAAAGACGACATTGCAGATACATCGCAGTTAATCTTAAGTTCAAGTGCAGGTAATACCATCTTTAATATGTACAATGATGGTACATTTTATCTGACTAACAATGTTGCGTCAGGTCAAATGGCAGTTGGTGTAACACAGCCTGATGCAACAGGCAGTCAAGTTCTTAAAATATATCCTAAGAATAACCAGCAAAGTCTCACAGTCTTTAATGAATCACTTGCTGGTTCTGCAGCAGCCAATCCTAACCTGGCTTTGGATACAAATTTCTTTGTCAATGGTCTAGCCTCTTCAAAGGGTGGAAATACAAGAGGGACAGCAGTCTTTGGCGGAGACGTTGTCACGTCAGGATCACTTTATGCACTCAATGGAAATGCAACAGTTTCTGCTGCAGCAGGATCATCAACTATCACATTGACATCAGCAGGTGGATCAACAACTCTCACTGAGACAAATGCGGGCAATTTAGAAATTAGGAATACAGCACCTGCAGGACAATTTGTTGCAAGTGTTAAAACATCGGGCGGTGTAACTTCAAATTTCTTAGATGTTAGACCTAATGGCTCTTTGACTGGGTCCGTTATCTCCATCTTTCCTTCATCAATCTATGCAGGTGCAGCTAATCCGTTTAACTCATCGGATACAACATTCTTTGTCGCAGGTAAGAATGGAGCAAAAGGTGGTAATACAAGAGGTACTGCAGTATTTGGTGGTGACACAGTCATCTCAGGATCAACATATCTTGGAACATCAAACACAGACAGTCTTGTAGTTAATGGTTTACTTGCTTCTGATATTATACCAGACGGAAATCGTACAAGAAACTTAGGATCAGATACATCACGTTTTGCAAATGTCTATACAGGTGACTTACACTTGAAGAATGAGCGCGGTGACTACACACTGATTGAAGAAGAAGATTGCTTAACTATTCGTTTCAATAAGACAGGTAAGCGATATAGGTTTTTGCTTGAGAGAGCCCCTGAATACGACGAATAGCAAATAAGTGCCACATCATCATGATAATTAGATGATGGGATTAGGAGTTTCTAATGGCATTTGTTGGTAGTTTATCAGGATCAGGTGGTGCAAGTAACACCATAAATGTAACAGGTTCAATGATCATTGCGAATCCTGGAACAGGTGGATTATTTCCATCGTTTCCAGGCGCAGATACAGTCTTCTTCGTTTCGGGTGCAATAGGTGGTAAGGCAGCTGGCTCAAGAACGGTCTCTGTCTTTGGTGGCGACGTTGTAGCCAGCGGTTCAATTACCGTTGGAACAGGATCAATCACAATCACATCTAATGAAATCCAGTTCTATGGCGGCGCTGCAAAGATTCTAAGCAGCTCCGATGGTCTTACATTCTTTGACTCAAACAATACATCAGGAAAGACACTTACACAACTTGCAGCAGGTAGCGGAGGTAGTAGTCCATCTTTCTGGTTCTCAAATACAAATAATGAGACATACACAACAGGATCTGCAGTAGTTTCTGGGTCCGTTGTTGTTAAAAATTCTGGTGGCTCATCTGTAATCTGGTTAGACACGACAGGTGACATTACAGGATCAAATATAAAAGCAACAGGTGACATCACAGGATCAAATTATCTAGCAACTACATTAACAGTAACAAATAACGCATCATTTGGCGGAAATGTTCTGGTTACAGGTGATCTTACAGTTAATGGTACGACAGTTACAGTTGATGCAACGACTCTGACCATCGAAGATCCTATCGTTGGCTTTGGATTCACAAGTGGATCAACTGCTGTTGCAGCAGGCGATCGAGGATTCATCGGTGGACAATCAGGTGATGCTTTAGGCAATACGGGTCTTATTTGGGATTACACAGATTCAACTTTTGCTGCAGTTCGCACGTCAGACTCAGCAGCTTCAGGTTCTCCTGTTACAGTAAATACTTACACACCTTTTAGAGCATCAAGATTTGAGATTGGTGGAACACCAGGATCGGCAGTTACGGCAAATTCAGCTTATGTAAGCTCTTCTGATGCACTGAATGTTCTCGTTAATCACAAGTCATCAACGACTTTCACAAAGGGTGGAACAGCTATCGTCCAGATAGCTGACTTCGGTGGTGATGGTATGATTACCGGAAATTCTGCAGTTGATACAATTGCTTCATTGTGGGTTTCCGGAACCTCAGTCAATATGGCACATACTCTTGCTGCTGCAGCAGGTCCAGTTCCACAAGGAATTAAGATTGTTGGCGGTGGTCTGGAAGGAGGTTCTCTGAGAATTTCAGGATCTCCTGGCAATACCGTCCTTAATATCAATTCACATGACGGCGCAAATAACGCAAAATCTCTTGTGGTATCAGGTTCAGCTGTCACAATCAACGCAGCAACTAGCAATAACACAAACGGCGTCTTAATCCAGGGCGCGGGTACAAGTCTGTCCAGAGTCTATGGAAGCGCAACCAACGTAACCGTAGATCTTCTAGGATCCAATGCGACTACACTTAATGCAGTTGCTGGTGGATCAACTGCAGAATTGACACTAACAGGTTCAAATATCAACCTTAGTCACGGCGGTGAAGGTGGTAAGGGAATAACACTCCAGAAAGGTGGAACCAAGTACGGATCGATCCTGTATGGTACAAATGGACCTACAACATATGCACAGTTTGGAAATGAGTCCGGTGCAACAGCTGTTAGGATCGGTTCAACAGGCGCGGTAAACCTTTCAGGTTCAATAGTTGAAGTAACTGCAGGTCTCGGTGCAGCTTTCTATACATCAACAAGCGGAGCAAGTGTTTATCTCACTGCAGCCTCCGGCTCATTTGCACTTGGATCATCAACAGTAACGAATGCATCAAAAATAGAAGCAACAAATAATAATGCGCTACTTCTTGGATCATCGGGCACAGGTGCAGCAGGAACAGTTTACATTACAGGTAGCTTGGTAAGAGCATCTGTTGGAACTTCAGGAAATGTTGCTTTCCAGAGAGACGGTATAGGATTCATGTCCTTCTCGTCAGGTTCAACAGCCACAAATGAATCTACGATTTCAACCATAAACTCTACTCGTGTTGATCTGTTCAATACGGTTGCAACGACCGTTAACTTTGCAGGTGCTGCGACTTCTCTTGAGATTGGTGCCTCAACAGGAACAACATCTATCAATAACAACCTGACAGTAGACGGAACTACGACTCTTGGTAATGCAACTGGTGATGATATCTCATTCGTCGGTTATGCAGCATCAAGCCTCATTCCCAAGACAACTAATGCCTACGACCTCGGAACACCTGACCTTCGCTGGCGCAACATGTACACAGGTGACTTACACTTGAAGAATGAACGCGGTGAGTGGACAGTGATCGAGGAAGAAGAGTTCCTCACTCTTACTAACAATGAGAGCGGCAAGCGTTACAAGTTCGTTCTCGAAGAGATTTAATCTCTTTAAAAATAACTGAACGTTTAGTTCAAACTTAATATCACTCTCATCTTCCCGGTGGGAGTGATATTTATTTCCAGAGAGTAAAAAATGGCATTAATTGGAACAATTTCGGGAAGTGTCGGCGCAGGTGGTGTACTCATCTCTGCGACGGCAATATCAGGAACGCTAGTCGTTGCCGATTCTCCAGCGTCTGTGTTTCCAACGCTACCCACAGATGTTAAGTTCTTCGTGAGCGGCGTGCAGGGTGCTATAGCAGCTAGCCTCCCAGGTGTTGCTGTATTTGGAGGGGACCTCAGAGTATCGGGGTCTTCATACTTCACCGACATTGATGTTACTGGTCACGGTGCAGTGGCTGTCCAGCCTTATGGCACTTCCACAGGACAGACAGGAGAGGTGAGGTTTAAGGAGCTGGCGGCAAATGGTGGAAACTACACAGCGTTGAGGGCAGCCGACAGCATCTCAGCAAATCTTGTGCTTACGCTTCCAGATGCGGATGGCGCCAATGGAAACATCCTAAAGACGTCGGGCACTGGGGTTACCTCATTCGTTGATGCCAGCAGCGTGGTAACAGGTGCGCTGAGCGTGGTTTCGATCAACGCTTCGGGCGATATTACGGGTTCGAGTCTGCTCCTCACGAATGGTTTCGTGGTTACAGGTAGTGGGATAATTGAATCGAATACATCAACCACAGCACTTCGAATAACCCAGAAGGGATCAGGAAATGCCATCATAGTTGAGGATAGCACGAACCCAGATTCGTCTCCTTTCGTCGTCGCTGCTGACGGAAAAGTTGGAATCGGAACCACTTCGCCTGTTGCAAACCTCTTCGTGTCTGGAACAGACCCATTAATTCCAATACTCGCAGTGAAAGGTCACGATGTATCAGTCAATACACTCGCTGTTACGAGTTCAGCGGGCGCCAGTACGGCCATTGGTTTTGTGAACATTGATCAAGGCAACTACGCCAACAAATACGGGCTCGCGATCACTAACATCGGAACAGGACAGTCGGGCCTCAAACTCGCGGCCAACACGACTGGCGGAAGTTTTGCGATCGACAACATGAACACGACCCCGCAGATCACGATGACGCACAAGAACCTCTGGTTCAACTCGGTGTCCACTGCATTCGATACATCTCAGATAACCTACAAGTTCATTGAGAACAACAAAGGTGTCACCTACCCGAACCAGAAGACCTTCCTCATCAGCGGCAACACAAACGGGTATAAAACAGGAAGTTACTTCGAGGTTGAGAAATCAGGAAGCATCAAGCTTCTGGAGCTACAGGGCGACACGAATGCAAATGCTCTTTTTGTCTCCGGAAGCATCCTAACCTCTGGCAGCGTCTTCATCGCGGGGGACCTCGCAGTGAGCGGCGGAGATATCACTACAACATCGACGACTTTCAACCTGATCACAGGATCAGCAACGACGGTCAATTTCGCGCAATCAGCAGACACTCTGAATATCGGTAAGCTCACTGGAAACGTCGTTATCTCGAGTCACATCACTGGCTCAGGAAAATCTCTTTTTGGAGACTCAGTAACTTTATCTGGTCCATCATCAGCAGACCTTCTTACTTTGAAAACTACAGTCAATCTGTTCAACACTACTGCGACAACTCTCAACATCGGAGGCACAACGACGACGAGCAGCTTCCCGGGAGCAACACAGGTTGACGGAAGATCAACACTCTCATCAATTACAGAGAAACTGGTCCCATCAGTCGGAGGAACGGGAACAGTTGCTTATGACCTTTCAGTTGCAAGCATATTCTATGCTAATGGCCCAACCGGTGACATCACAGCGAACTTCACGAATGTCCCAACGACTAACAACAGAATTATCACGCCTACGGTTATTCTCTCCCAGAGTGCTACACCTAGAATAGTCAGCGAAGTTCAAATCGATACAGCAGTTCAAACAATCAATTGGGCAAACGGCGTGACTCCAGCAGGAACAGCAGGAAAGCAGGATGTCTTTGGATTTAGCCTAGTCAGATCAGGATCAACTTGGAAAGTCTTCGGGCAGATGAGCACATACGGATGAAATCATGCTAGGAAGAACATCATCATTCGCTGGTTCAATCGCACCACGTAACGTGACAAACCAGGCGTTTCGCTACTTCAGGTTCGCGGCGACCAAGGTACGTGACATCACACAGGATCCAACCTACCCAGTTGGAATGATGCAGATGACTGAGTTCCAGCTCATGTTCATGGGTACACGTGTCGACTACACAGGGGCAACTGCGACGAACACGGGCGGTTTTAATCCGACTGGTCAAGATGCAAGTAAGGCCATTGACAACAACACGACCACCGTCTTCCTTGATCAGTCTGGTAACGGTACAATCGGATCCGACGCGACGGGAGTTACGAAGTCCTGGGTTCTACAGATCGACTTCGGATCAAGAAGAGCAGTCGATGGATTCAGATACATCACTGGCGCAGACGTCAATGGTAGAGATCCAGTCCAGTGGATCCTCGAGGGAAGCAATGATGCCTCGTCGTGGTCAACAATCCACGTCCAATCAACAGATGCTTCGATCACTACAAGCAGAACTACGGCAACACAGATCTTCTACATCACAAGGGGACTGAGCCCGTACATCGCTGGCCTCTACAGGACTAGATACTCGGGTTACTTTGCAGATGATGTTAACTTCTTTACAACGGCAACAGCAACTGCGACCACTGTGCAAACAACGGTCATTGAGCAACCAAGCGGAGACGCAGGTGATTTTTACAGCATGCAATGGTTGGGTTACTTTGTTCCATCGACCACAGAGACATACACATTGTATCTGGCGTCAGACGACGCGTCATACATGTGGGTCGGAAACAACGCTGTGTCAGGATTCACTACCGCGAACGCCACCATCAACAACGGCGGGCTCCACGGCCTCGTTGAGGTATCGGCTAACGTGTCTCTGTCTGCCGGAGTTTACTATCCAGTGAGAATCCAGTTCGGAGAGAATCAGGTCACTGAACAACTTACATTCAGTTTCTCCAGTCCAACTATTACGAAGACGACTAACGTCGCAGGCAAGGTATTCTACCGACCATCAACTAGGAGCTTCTAATGATTCAAGAACTTTTAAGAGACGAAGAAGGCCAGTCCACCGTCGAGTACATGCTCCTCATCAGCGTGATCGTCATCGCCATCGTGGCGGCGGCGTACGTGTTCATCGAGCCGTTCAAGCAGGGCGTCCAGGACCTCGGCAAGGACG
>JACCDO011693995.1_pt1 | contig 12650 bp, 19 predicted proteins | sample 7446101 | NCBI WGS metagenome assembly JACCDO01 (sample SAMN15323440, study PRJNA562643) | freshwater metagenome | isolation source: river surface water | place: USA:Blue River Watershed | collected 2017-08-16
TTTAAATCATTTTTAAGAAATGAGAAATTAAATTACTTATTTGAAAATAATGATTTGCCGAATTCTAATGTAAAATGGTTTGTTTTAGATATAAATGAGGTAATAGCCTCTTCTAATGATTTAGGAACAAGACAAAAACAAATAAAAGATGTTATAAATAAAATCAGAGAAGATATGTATTCTGGAACATACCCAGATAAACCTTTTTATAAATTACTGATTTTATCACCTATGTATAGAGCATCAAGTGAATTTGATATTAATAATTTCAAAGGTGGAAGCACACCAATATATGTGAGTGACTTTGTTTCTATTATTAAAGATGGATCTTTGGAAGTTATAAAGAATAGATTTGATCACAATGAAAAGAAAATATCACTTGACAAATTAAAAGATTATACATATATTTGTAATTATGAAAATTGTCAATAAAAAAGCATATTTTAACTTCCAGGTGATTGAAGACTTCACAGCAGGTCTTGTGCTTGTCGGATCCGAAGTTAAATCTTTGCGTGAAAACAATATAAATTTTGGAGACTCTTTTATCTATTTCAAAGATGGTGAACTCTGGATAAAAAATATGAGCATTGCAAAGTATAAAGAATCATCTTATCAAAATCATGAAGAACTTAGAGATAGAAAAATACTTCTAACAAAAAAAGAAATATCTAAAATTTCCAAACTGTCTGAAATTAAAGGAGTGGCTATAGTACCACTTGAATTATTTACACTTAAAGGAAGATTCAAGATTAAAGTTGGGGTTTGTAGAGGTAAAAAAGAGTGGGATAAAAGACAAGACATTAAAAAAAGAGATACTGAAAGAGAATTAAGAAGAAAAGATTTTTGATCTTTGAAACTTTAATTCTATATTTACATAGAAAAAAAAATTACAAGATGAAATTATACTATTTAGAGTAATCTTGTATTATATGATGGTAAGTAGTGAAGTAATAAGTTTACACCTTTGATGAAAATTCATGAACCATCCTGGCAAAATAGAGAATATAATAATAGATTAAATAAGGTGAACTGCAAACAAAATCGGTGCGTGAGCAGGTAATTATGTAATAATTAAACAAATACCGATGAACTTAAAACTATATGACAGTATTAGTTTTAGGTAGAATACATAATATAATATAGAAATATTATGTTTTTTAAATACTGTTAAAGAAGAACATACAGCAGAATGGTAACACTGCTAAACCAAGAGTGATAAACTCATTAAAAGGAATCCCAAGTGGTTAGTCCACTACAAGTCAAGGTAAGGTTCTCGGATTTCGTCCATACTTGACAGACGTTCCACCGTTCTTCTTTTTATTTGAAATTTTTAAAAAAAAGTAATATGAAACTGAAAGAAAAAATTAACAAAGACTACATTGAGGCTTTCAAAGCTAAAAACACTGTAGCAAAGAACTTGCTTTCTGTAATTAAAGGTGAGATTCAAACTGTGGAAAAGAATACTGGGGTGGAAAATCTTTCAGATGAAGATGTTACTAAAATTCTTAATAAGTCTGTAAAGTCTTTGAAAGAAACTTTGACATCTCTAACTGACTCAGAAAAGGTATCAACAGTTCAAACAGAGTTGAATATCGTAGAATCTTATCTACCTAAACAACTTTCTGTTGAGGAAATTCAAAGTAAAATTGACGCACTTGTTGCATCAGGAATGAAAAATATGGGTATGATAATGAAGGAGTTTAATTCCTTACCGGCAGACAAAAAACTGGTGTCTGAACTTGTCAAAAAGTCACTTGTGTAAGTTAATATATAATATCCCAGTAGAAATACTGGGATTTTTAAGTAAATGCCTATGATGTTTTTATTACCATCGGAGCCTCTTAATACAAAGAAAGTTGACTCAGACTTTCAAAAAGAATACGAGGCATTAGTTAAAATGGACTTTAAAGTCTATCTGTTCGATCACGATCAATTTGTTAACTACAAACAGCTTATTTCTAATATTGATTTTTCTGAAAGTGGAGAAATTATTCTTCGCTCTTGGATGCTTAAAGCTGATCAATATAAAGATCTTTATAATACTCTATCTAGAAATAAGATATACTTAGTTAATAATCCTGAACAATATTTAAATTGTCATTATTATCCAAATGTTTATAAACACATTGAACAATGGGCACCAAAATCAATTTGGTTTGATGATATAGATCCTAAATTTGTAGAAATATGTCGTAATCATATAGGAACAGATATAATTATAAAAGACTATGTTAAGTCAGAAAAAGGATTTGATGAAATTTTCCATTTAGAAAAATCTTTAACACCTAATGAGTTTTATGAAAGAGTAGTTAAATTCAAAGAGAATAGAGGTAAGTTATTTAATGAAGGTATTGTATTTAAACAATTTTGTAATTTGAGAAAATATGGAAATAAAACAAATGAATATAGAATCTTTGTTTTTAAAAATAAAATCATATCTGTCTCACAAAATACTGAACTTGGATATGGACAACAACCTAATTATGACTTCGTAAATAATATTATTCCAAATATTAACTCAAATTACTTCACAGTAGATATTGCGGAAAAAGAAGATGGATCTTGGATGGTACTTGAGTGTGGTGATGGTCAAGTTTCGGGATTAAGTCCAGGTCAAAGTGAATTCATTTATTATTCTTCATTTTTAGAAAAAACTTATTAAATTTATTTTATATAACGCACTAATCAATATAACATGAGTCATAGTATATCAGTATATTTAATCAGAAAAGAAGATTTAAGAGATAATAAAATTGAAACCATTTTAGAGGATAAATCACTTGGGATCAAGTTTAAAGAATTAGGTTCTAATATTTTAGCAACAACCAAAATTCCAAACATAAGAGAATTCGGTGTAAACAAAACCATTGCTAAAATTGAGACTGATTACTTTGGTGGATCTGGATATCAAACAGCCAAGCTATTTGTAAATAACAAAAAAGTTTATGACAAATCAGATGAACAAAATTGGTCAATTAAACCAATTAATGAAGTTCTCAGAGAAATGGGTGTAAAAAGAAATGACCTAATAGATGAATTTGATACTATTGGTCTTGGTAAGTATCGAAAAAATGAAGATTTCATGACCGAAATTTAAACTATGAATAATAACAACAATCGCAGAAAACCTCCTGTAAAGGAGAAAAAACACAAAACAAACGGTGAAGTCAGATTTCCACAAGTCAGAGTGGCTGGTGAAATAGGACAAGGACAGATAATGTCCTCATATGAGGCATCAAAGCTTGCCGAGGCAAATGGTAAGGACCTAATTCTCATTTCAGAAAATGCCAATCCACCTGTAGTTAGAATTGAAGACTATGGTAAATTTCTTTATGAAATTGAGAAGCGTGAAAAAGAGAACAAAAGAAATCAGAAAAAATCCGATATTAAAGAAATTTCACTATCAGCAAATATTGCTGATCATGATTTAGGTGTAAAATCAAAAAAGGCTTTAGAATTCTTAGAAGAAGGAAATAAAGTTAAACTAACACTTCTACTTAAAGGTCGTCAACACAACATGGCACAACAAGGTCAAGTTGTTATGTTAAAATTTGCAACTTTAGTTGAAGATTTGGGCATACCAGAGGCAATGCCAAAGCTTGAAGGATCTAAGTGGAATATGATTTTAAAGCCTAGAAAGAAATGAATGAACTAAATTTGGAAAATCCAATATTTGTTCTTTATATTAATGTTGATGGTATGTCTCGTCAAAGTGCTCAAGCCTCGATTCAACAGGTTAAAGATCATTTTTCATTCAGCAATACTACAACTTGGATCTTACCAGTAAAATCAGATTCAAAAATAGAATTAATCTGGCAAGGTTCAAAATATTCAACAAATCCCGGAATTATGAATTTTAATAATTTTGAAAATCTAATAAATAGATTTAATGAGGTTATTGAAGTTATTTCAAATGGAACAGATGATGCCACCATCAAGCAACAACTGAGAAACCTCCAATTGAAAAAGATAATTGATGATGATACAAGTATTTAAAGGATTTTGGTCCGTTGAAGATGTTATAAAATCACCAAATAAGATTTTCATCTATGGTGACAATGATTTACGCACTGGATTAGGTGGTCAGGCAATAATACGAAACGAATCAAATACCTTAGGTATCAGAACCAAAAAGAAACCAACTCACGAGAAAGACGCTTATTATACAGATAAAGAATTTGATTCTAATAAGAAGAAAATAATTCAAGATATTAATAAAATATTAGATGAATTACTCTTTGGAACTACTATTGTATTTTCAGAAGGTGGTTACGGAACAGATAGAGCCAAACTAAAAGAAAAATCACCAAAGACCTATCAATTTTTATGTGATATTCTTCTTGAAAAATTTGGATACCATAATGAATTAGGCAAAATTGTACCAAAACCATCTGAGTTAAAAAATGCTAAAGAGTTATCAATGACTTATGAACACAATAAGTTAGGTCATAGTCAATTAGTGCCTGGTCAATTTAGACAAGAATTATTAGAAAAAAACATATTTACTACATTCGATGCTATTAAAGCAGGTCTTAGGACAGCAACTACAAGAACTGAGAAGTTTAAATCTGGTGAGAATTTGATATTTAAGTCAAATAAGACAACTGAAAGACTAATATGTAAGGTTATCTGTGACTCATATCCTGTTACTGATATTACAAGAGAAGAATGGTCTAAATTGGAAGGTTGGCTTCCTAACTATTTTGATTTGAACCCGGATACATTAAAGAAGTTTCAATTTAGGTTTGAATATTTGTATTCTATATAATTTTTAGTTATATTTGTATAAATAATTAAACAAAACAACTATGTCAGAATATTATATCCAAGACATTTCAGAAAATTTATCTGATAGTCAATATTCATCACTTTGTGAAATGTATCAAGAGTATATGTGTAAACAATTGATGGAAGAATTAAATTTAGAAAATTAATATGATGTTTAGTATTGAAAAGCTTAAAAGTGCTTTGAATGTTCTTCCATTTCCAGAAGAGACAAAAAAATCTATTATAGAACAGTCTGAAGTCGTAATTGACTTCAGAAAATTTATTGCTGAAAAGAATAATACTTCTGAAGAGGAAGCAGACTCTATAATTAATGCTAAACTAGCCACTATTTATAGTGAGAGTAATATTTCTATTGAGACAATAAATTTGGCTTTAGATAAAATATCTGAGTATGCCACAAGTGAAGGGTATAAAGATCCTGAGGCATTAAAAAATGCTATTGGTAGTTTATATAAATCATTATCATTTAAATAATTTTTTATTTAAAAAATTATCCTTATATTTGAGTTATGAATTATAACTCATTTCGATATATCTACCCACCAAGGCCGAAAAACGCCATTCCTGATTCAGATTTAAACTTCTGGGATAATGGTTCTTTGATCGCACAACCAAAACTAAACGGTTCAAATTGTGTTCTTTTTACTGATGGTGAAAAACTTATGATGATGAATCGTCACAGTCAGTATTTAACTAACGTAAACATATCCAGAGAGGAATTACTCAATCTTTTCCGTGGTGAGAAAGGAAAATGGATGGTTATTAATGGAGAATATCTCAATAAATCTAAACAAGACGAAAATAGAACTACATTTAATCACAAGTTTTGTATTTTCGATATTCTTGTCTATAATTCAGAATATCTTATTGGTGAAACATTTCAAGAGAGAATCAATCTTCTCGATGAATTGTATGGTGTAAATGACTCTGAAAAGTCTTATTTATATTCAGTTTCTGATAATGTTTATCGTGTTAAGTCTTTTGATAAAGGATTTAAGTCTCTTTTTGACCAATTAACGCCAATTGATATGATTGAAGGGTTAGTATTGAAACGTAAGAACGCTAAGCTTGAAATCGGAAACACTGAGAATAATAACATCAAATCTCAACTTAAAGCAAGAAAACCAACCAAAAACTATAAATTTTAATGATAAGTAAATATGAATCCTTTTCATCGGAGCTAAAAGACTATGTGAAAGGAAAGACAAAACTTACTCCTCAAATGAATATTCTTATTAATGATAGGAGTAAAGATTGGTACGCAGAAGTGGGTAAATATTTAGTCGAATTATTTAATGGTGAACTTCCTGGTAGACTATCATTCTTTAATGATAAGTTTAATAAACTTGGTATTATGGATAAACTCACTGGTAAATCTGATAGAGTATATTCTAGTATAGGAATATTTGTATTCACATCAATTTTTGATGAAGAAGTTCTTAAAAAACTATTTGGAGATCCACTTTGTCATGACGAATTTGGTGAAGGATTTGAAGGTGAATATGATGAAGAAACTGATAAGTATTCAGAACCAGAAAATAAATCTCAATATGCATCTTATTTTATAAATATCGATGATGTTAAATTTCATATTGGGTACGATCATCGAGGAACTTCGATGGAAGTTGAGGTAGGCACATCGCCTCAAAAAATATTTGAGTGTATTAAAAGTCTAATCAATAAATATAAAGAAATTTGTTAATATGAAAGTTTGGTTTATTCAAAGTCGTGGTGGTCGTGGTGGTAAATTCTACTTCAATGAAACAGCTTATTTAAGAGCGACCTACAAAGATGATCCGAGAAAGGTATTCATTCTTGAAATGACAGGTGGTGGTATTCCATCTGGTCAATATGCAGAGTCTCTTTTTCTTGAAAGAGAAAGAGAGAATCAACTATCTACAATTTTAGGAGAGGCTGATAATTTCACTGTTAATTTCGCAGAACTTAAAGCACTATTTGAAAAAATATGTCCAGAAAAAACATCTGGATTTTATACTTCCAAAGGTGAAGTCTTAAAATCATTTAAAATTATTAATGATAAAAAGACATTTAGTACTTATGTTTCTAACCCAAGAATTAAGAAGTTCTTACTATTTATGGTAAGTGATAGTGTTGAGTGGTATAAATCACTATTGAAATGTCACGCATTTCAATCACTTCCCGGTGATAAAAGAGTTCCAATCTCAGAAGAAAGATTAAAAAACTTTATGGAAGCTAAGAATTCTCTTAGAAAGAAAAAATAAACTTTCACTACTTACTTTAATAAAAAACTAATAAAAATACTTAAATTATGAACATAGGAAAAGAATTTAGAAAATTTGCTAAAAGTGAAGGAATATCTTCAATTGCATTAGATCAATTTGAAATGGGTCTTACACCATATATCTTAGAAGAGCGTGAAATGCGTGCTACACAAATCGATATTTTTAGTCGATTGATGCGCGACCGTATTTTATGGGTATCTGGTCCAGTTAATCAACATATGTCTGACATTGTTCAGGCTCAATTGCTTTTTCTCGACTCAGTTGAGAAAAAGGATATCACACTTTACATCAATTCACCTGGTGGTTCAGTTCTTTGTGGTCTCGGTATTGTAGACCTTATGAATTATATTGCATCTGATGTTGCAACCGTTAATTTAGGAATGTGTGCTAGTATGGGTTCAGTTCTTTTAAGTTCAGGTACTAAGGGAAAACGATCATCTTTGATTTATTCTAAAGTAATGACTCACCAAGTTAGTCATGGAACACAAGGTAATGTTCAAGATACTCGTATTAATCAAATGGAAGCTGAGAAATATAACTACATTTTGTTTAAAATGTTGGCACAAAACTGTGGAAAAACATTTGATGAAGTTTTAGAGTTTTCTCGTAGAGACCGTTGGTATAATTCAGATGAAGCTCTCAAATTTGGTCTTATTGACGAAGTTATTGGTCTAGATAAGCAAACCTCAATAACCTCAATGCTTGATGGATTTGAAGAGTACTACAATAAAGAAGTATTAAATGCTCAGTGATAAAGAACTGCAATTATTAAGAGATAAATCCACCGACAATCCGGGTTTATTACCTTATCCACATCATATTGGTTCTGCTCCTATAAAGCCCGAAAATACATCTAATTTTGTCAATCGAGGTGTTTCTAAGGTAAATCATGAGTTCAAAGACCGATTTGAAAGATTAAGAAAAGAGTATGAATCTTTACTGGAAGAATATGAATGGAATAAGATAATTTACGAATCTGATTTGAGATTTGAACCGGTTGTTGGTGAGATTTATCACTTATATAATAACAGTGGTAAAAAATTCATATCACTTATTGGGCCAAATGAATGGGATCAAGAATATCTTGGGACATTCAAATTGAGTTCAGATCTAAAATGGATAAAAATATAAAACTCATACTTTTATATATAATGAAAAATCAATCATTATATGGAGAAGTTCTCAAAGTTAAAACCAAAAACAGACATTATTGAAGGTAAAGACGATGTTCTTTACTCAAATAACTATATGAAAGTTATTAACTATGAAGACTGGACAATTGTTAAGGAGTCTGACTTTGTTGTTTGTATTCCATATCTTATAGATTATAATCAAATTATACTTCGCCATGAATACATACCAACATTTAAGTATGTTGATGGTCAAGATTATCATGTAACAGTATTAAGTGGTGGTATAGAAGTTGGTGAAACACCAGAAAGAGCTATTTTAAGAGAACTCGAAGAAGAGGCTGGTATTGTAGTTAGTCCAGAATATAAAGTAGAATTTATGAAACCTCTTTTTGTTTCAAAAGGAAATGCATCTAAATACTATCCTTGTATAATTCAATTAACTGAGAGAGAATATCATGAAGTAATTGCTAAGGGTGATGGATCTGAATCTGAGAAAAAGAGTCAATCAGTTAAGGTAGATGTAAAATATTTAAACTCAATTAATGCATCTGACCTAATAACTGAGTATATGATACAGCAAATGAAAGATTATTTGAACATTCAATAATTTTTACTATATTTGTTTTATGACAATTGAAGAAAAAATCGAACTAAATAAGGCTATTAAAAAGTATGAAGGTGATAACTCATTTATGTTATCACTCAAAAAAAGTCTTGCATCTAAATATTGTAAGAAAGAGTCTTTAGGTAATAAAGAATATAAAGTTCTTTCAGAAAAACAATATCTTGCGGCTAAAGAAACTTTAGGAAGACTTTAAATTGTGGTTCAATATCGATGTAATCTCTTTGTTAAGATCATCAGAGTCAACGTGACCATAGTCACTAAATCTTGGTTCTAATTTGTAATCTTGATAAGAATCTGAACACCACTCTTGAAAAAGAGCATCTAGTGAATATCCTTTTAATGATTTGCCATAATCTTCAATCCATTTATCTTGGAATGGTAGTTCATAGTGTGTGACATTTGCTTTATAGTAGACTTTTTCTTTATTTTCTGTACCAGGAATTTTCTTAAAATAGTGTCTTTCAACTTCTTTATCAAACTTTTTAGTATATTCTGTCACCTCAGATACAACTTCGTCAAATTCAGATATTAATTCATCCCAATTAGCATCACAATGTGCTTGTCTTTCCCAATCAGATATTGTTTCTCTAACTGTTCCCATTATTTCAGAGTCTTTACCTAACTTATCTAATCCTCTTTTAAACCTCTCTTGCAATAATATATCAATCACTTCATCCTCAGACTTACCAGTTAAACTCTCATAGATTTCTAAACCTTTGAGTTCTTCTAGTGTATTTTCTAATCCACCTAATTCATGGATCATTGACTTGACTAATAGTTTAGCAGTTTCTTTTTTCAAAGTGTATTGAAAAACACTACTTATATCTGGGTAATATCCATCTCCATAATAGTCTCCTATATCAAGACCTTCCTGCAACATATTACCCCATCTCTCATAATCTCTTCTTGAAAGAACTGACCTTGCCATATCATCAATATCAACATGACAGTAAATTTTATCACCTTCAATTCTGTCACATGTCCAATCATAAATTTCAGCCAACATTTTCTCGGTGAATTTAATCTCGTCTGGTTGATGAATTAAAATAACAAGTTCAGAAGAACTAATATAAATATCACCATCTGACATTTCATCTGGTTCAGTAGTAAATGGCTTATTCGGAGTTTCAGGTATCCAAGTTATTATAGAACCATTTAAAAGATGTATATTTTCTAAATTAGTCTTACCATCTTCATCTTCAATTGTATCAATTACATATCCTTCTCCTCGCAATTGAGAAATAGCACTTTGAAACTCATCAGTAACATCATCACCTTTATCTTGACTTATGACAATTGCTATTCGATATCCAGGTAGATAACTCTCACCTCTTAATAAAACGTCATCTTGATTTACATCAAATAAGACTAATTTATTATCCTCTGAGTTTTTATTTGGATTGTGATACTTATGACCATGTTCCGAGTAACCAGCGTATCCATAAAATACCTTTGTGATACTTAATGGATAACCTTCATCAGTAATGTATCTGAAAATATCTTTAATTTGGTCTTCATCAATCCAATACATTGAATTCTCATTTAAAGACTCTTTAATAAACTGTAGATATTTTTTTAATCTCATATAGTATATATAAAAAAAGAGAGTCAAATGACTCTCTTTTAGCTGTTCGTTATTATTTTTTATATCTTACTGAGTAATTCGGACTTTTTATCTGAAAACTCTTCATCTGTTAAGATACCAGCTGAGTGTAAATCGGCTAACTTTTTAATTAACTCAATTACATCATCGGTGTTATCTTTTCTAAGTTTCTCCATTATCTTTTTTGTTTTAGAAACTTCTTGAATATCTTTTGGCTTTCTTGAACTTGGAAGAATTTGATATACAAGGTGATGTATGTAGTTCTTTTCAAACTCCATGTCAACATCAACAAATTGTTGGTTAGATTTTTCACCTTTTTCAACTCTACCTGTTTCAAGTGATCCACCAACTGGTGAATTGTAATAAGCATTACCAGATGTCAATGACCCACCAGATGTTGTTAATGAACAATTAGTAAATGATGATCCATAATTACTATCATTTAAAACACCACCATAAGTTGAACTACCACCTGTATTAGTTCCAATTGTTACAGTATTTGCAGAATTTGTAGTGTAAATAGTTCCAGTAGTTCCATTTAGAGTTACTGTACTTCCATAGTATGGGTATGAATACCATCTTGGGTAGTATACTGGATGATATTCATGTATAATAATTTTATGAAACCTATCATTCCAATTTTGTAAAGTAACTGCCTGCTCTTTATAGAAAAATACCTCTAATAAACCATTATCAGCAGTAGCGTCAATAGATTCTTGAGTACCATCAACTTGATAAGTCTGAAATATGAATTTCTTTCTATCATCAACAAAACAATCTAAATAAACTCGTTGACCGGGTTTTATTACTAAACCGGTTTTACAAATTGAATTACCATTTAAACGAATATCGGCCAAGACAGATTCTTTAAGAGGATTGAAAATTTCAATTTCAAATTCTTGACCATTGTCGAGATAGATTTTATCTCCTTTGATTGATTTTCTGCCTTTATCTTTTGGATTTACAATCCAAGCACCTGGCAAATTAGTGCCTTTTGTTTGTTTAACTTTCATAGTTATTCTTTTATTTTTAGTCTTATATCTTTGAGTCTTTTCAAACTCTTAAAAGTGTCACTTTGAACACTCGACATAAGATTGACGAACAGCTAAGTTATATATTGATTTATTTATATTTTGTTTAAAAAAAAAGAGAGACCATTGGTCTCTCTTGATGCATTTATTTTTATCTTTTAATTAAAAGAATAGTGACAAGTAGATAGAACCACCCATGTTATCAACACCAAGGTTGAAACTAGAGTTATCATCAGACTTATTGAAAGCCGGTCCCCAACCATACTCAGTACCAATAGACATTTTAGGAGCGAAGAAGTATTGAGCACCTACAAATGCACGAGCGTTAACACCGATAGTATTTGGAGATTTTGTCTCAGTTGAATTTACAGTAACTTTACCGTTAGAAAAGCCAAGACCAAGTTCAGCACCATAGTATCCTTGTAAACGAGTTTTACCACGGTATTTCAAAATACCAGCACCAACATTTACACCTGATGATTGAGTTTTTGTTGAATCGATAGATGAATTAGCAAAGTTAATAGCCAACTTACCACGGTAAGCAGTATTTGCTGTTTTCATATAAGATCCAGTGATTACACCTGCTTGTTGGAAACCAACTGCTGCTGTGTTTCCTGAATTGTTAAAGAAATTACCAAAATAGTTTAAAACTGGAACTGCATCTATTCCAATTGAGTACTCACCCGCTTCAGGAAGAATTGGTGTACCATTTTTTGATTTACATTGTTCTGCACATTGTGCGTTTGCGAAAATTGTTCCGAAAACAAGAGCCAATGTCAAAATCAAACTTTTAATTGAATTTTTCATAAAAAAATTGTTTTTTTAGTCTTGTGATTTTAAGCACAAGATTGATGATTATATAATTTTTTTTTCAAAAGTTTATTTTGTATATTTACAATTCTAAAATACAAGTAAAATTTGGATTTTTGAAAAAAATATCTTATATTTGTTATAATGAATAGAGAAACATTTATAAAATCGACATTTCTGAAGCTAACTTCAAAAACATATCCATATGGATATGAAGATGATTTTGTACAAGAAATGCAAGATATCAATGTCTTGCCAAAAAATCTTGAGAAAGACACTCAAGGTAATTACTTCCTAAAAATAGGAGAAAGTAGAACTATATTCGCATCTCACTTTGACACAGCTTGTAAAAGTCAAACCCCAGTAAAACACGTTATAACTGGTGATATTATCAAA
>JACCDO012419173.1_pt1 | contig 12650 bp, 14 predicted proteins | sample 7446101 | NCBI WGS metagenome assembly JACCDO01 (sample SAMN15323440, study PRJNA562643) | freshwater metagenome | isolation source: river surface water | place: USA:Blue River Watershed | collected 2017-08-16
GCATTGCCCCTCTCGCACGCTCCAAAGATGCAACCTTCATATTAAGCCTTTCTTAATTCAGACTTGTGGCTTCTGACTCAGCTTTATCTTTCTTCCACCCATCAGCCAGGGTTACACCTCCTAACTCCAAAATCTCCTTATGGAGGTCCTCTCCCTTCCTCATCAGCATGACAATGTTGCTATACATCTCACTGATATCAATGGAGTTGAGTCTTTGCCTGTAACTTAAAAGACAAATTCCCTGGTTTGCTAAACCAGCTTTTAGAGGAGATGGCTCTTTTCTATTCCAATCTAAAAGATGCTGAAAAATATGGGAGCTGTAATTAACATCCACCATCCCAAGACCCATCTCTACAAAGATAAAAGAGATGTTCTCTTCATCTTCTTTGATTTCATAAAGCCTTATAATGAAAGTACACTCACCCACATGAAAGGTGTATTTAAAGTCTTTACCTTTAGCACTAGAATAATTCTCTAGAATTTTGTTAGGATCTAGATCACCAGCTTCAATAAATTTTTCAATTTCAGCTTTAGAAATAGCAAAAATTTCAGCGTTATTCATAGAGACCTCCAAAAATAGTTTTTTTAGGTTTGGCTTAGTTTGCTTCACTTATCATTTGGCTCTATCGTTACTGATCTAAAGAATCTTTTTTCCATACCTATGACGATCATCCGCCCTATTTACCCGGTTAAAAAAGCTCATCCCCCCTTTCCCTCTGGTTCAGTGTTGCTATATGGTTAATTTGATGATGCACATAAGACTGAAATCAGATTTTAGTTAAAATGCGATCATTAAACCCGCCATCAAGAATTGAGAGCCTAAAAAGCCCCCAATGAACCACATAAAGACCCGCCCCCAATTGATGGCTTGCTTTACATCAGTAGGTACATATACCCGCTCTTCTAATAGGTCATATAGACTACCCCTGCACCTTACTTGCTCATCCTGAGAGAACATTTGATCAAGGATCTCTGGGTTTCTCTTAGACATGGACCCTCCCGTGTAATGTTGCGTAGTGTATCGACTAGAGGTGTGTCATGAGAGGACAGAGGCAGCCCGTCACAAAATAGATAAAGGCGTAAGCGTGCTAAAATATAGGATTTTATCTGAGTAAAATCCTGCTATAGCTAGAACCTAATGCTAAATTCGACTATTCTGGAATATTCCTACATTATGAAAAAAGAGCCGGCAGTCACATTTGTCAGGAAGAAATAGAAAGTGATATTCTCGGGGAGAACCATTACATAATGTCTGGTAGTTAAGGCAGGCCCACAGTTTCACCAAATTTGAATGCTGCAGGTGAGGTGTTAGCCATAGGTATGGAGTAGGAAAAAAGCTTCAGTGAAACACCAAACTTCATCAGTGGCGCAGTGCTCTTTCGACAGGGAGCGTAGGATTTGATGATTATAATTCACAGTCTATCGCCTCAACTGTCAATCAAAGAATGAATTGCCGCTCTCTCCTCCGCCACTAGGGAAAAATTGCCGTCATCTTGTTTGTTCTCCTTCGTAGCCATAACACCTGTCTCCATTGGTCTGTATGCGAACACCTCAAGATCTGGGATATCCGCTAAATAGAATCTCATTAATGGAGGCATTACCGCCCAGGTGAGGCCACCGTTCCCGCATCCTAGAGGAGCAAGTGCTATCGTATAGATAACCATCTTCTGGTTATTCTCCGCTAGAAACTTAAAGACTGCATCAATATCCTCCAGCCGGGACTTTTCCCCCCAATGTCTTTTAGTTGGGACGTTCAATCTTTGAGAATAATCATTTTCTTAAAGAGATGGCTCGCCAATCTTGAGATGACCAGACATACACCTGATCTTGTAATTTTCAAACATGGCAGGCCACCTTCATTTAAACTCAAGCGCAAGACCCTTACCCATGACACCAACACAATTCAAAGTATTGGCGGTCACTTGTGCTGAAGAATCAAAAATATTGCCCTCGACTACAACTAGCATAATTTTTCCCTAGCTGAGTAAACACCATACCCGCCACTTTTGGTTGCGAGGCGCAGTTGATTAAAAAAAATGCCCATTTTTCTCAAGTTCCGCTACCCGCGGCTCCAAAAATGGGTGCGAAATTACCGGCGAAACATATGAAATCTAAGCTGCAAGATCCCATTTCTTAGACCTAGGTGAAAACTTCGCTTCGAATCTGGAGCGTTTCTCCTTTTTTAACTCTGCTAAATCATCAAATTCATAGTCGTTGAAACGAATTTTTTTCAGAACTAGCATCCGCAAAAGCAGCTCAGTGGATACATCCATCACCTGCTTATCATGCTCCCATCGCGAAACGGTTTCCGGACTTACCTTAACGATTTTACGAGCAAAGTCAGCCCCAGAAAGGCCGATATGGGTTCTTAGAAACCGGATTTCATTCCCAGAGAGTCTATTCTTTTGAAGTGCCACCCCCTTGGCAATCACTTCATGAAGTTGAGTGAGATGAGGAATAACCGGATCCCCCTCTTTATCCAGATATACGCCGTCTAGCCATATATTCTTTAACCCACACTCAGTGTAATGATAGGATTGATTCATCTTCGTTAATTTTGAGGACATATGGTCACCTTCGAAATCATTTTCGCCAACAAGTAATCAATTTAATTCCCAAATCTGGTTTTTGACCTCGAAAAAAGTTCTGGAACTTAAAAGCGACCACAATTTTGGCGGTTTCAATTCTATAAACATATTCTTCGGATTGTACCTTTTACGACACATTCATGGAGGGCGACAGAGGCGCCAATATCTAAATAACTCGTTACAACTGCCATGCCCATGGTATTCAGACTTAATGACATTCACTCAATCTTTGCGGTTTAAACTTACAACTTTAAGACCAAAATTTGAAAAGATTTTCTGTCAAATATGACCTACACTGAAACCTTATTCGCAAAATAGCAATTACGAGCAAATATTGCACCCACATAAATATCAATAGTTACAAGATAATAGCAAAAATCGCGAAAATAGCCACTGCACCTTCCGTCATTGAGGTTTTCATACACTCAGCCATGAGGGCAAATGAAACACGGACAACTTTAAGAGAAACATTGAAGCTAAACCTGCAATGCTGAAATATACTTCGTTCAACGATTAGGTATTGCTTAGTACACCCAAAAGGTTTACTTTAAACAAGGAAGATCTCCTGCCTGCGGAGTGGTTATGGCAATTTTTCGGGTTGAATTATCTAGATCGGCGCAGAAGCAGTTAAGAAAGATTCCCCTCTACGTGGTGGTAAAGTTGCAGGAATGGGTACAGGCGGTAGGCAAGTTTTCTTTAGAAGAGGTGCGTAAGCGCCCTGGTTTTCATGATGAGCCATTAAAAGGCAATAGAGCTGGACAACGGTCGATTCGACTGTCAAGGGGGTATCGTGCGATCTACATTATTAAAGAAGAGGGGACAATCGAATTTGTCAGCATTGAAGAAGTCCACCTCCATGACTATTAAGAAAAATGAAGACAAAGGTGCGGAAGCAAATCTATTTATAGAGAAACTAGCTGGCAAACTTACGTTTGCGAAAGTATTGCATAGCACTCGAGTATCTGCTGGATTTAGCCAGCAAGAATTTGCAAAAAAGCTCGGGATTTCAAAACAGCATTTATGTGACATTGAAAAGGGACGGAAAACGGTCAGCCCAGCGCGTGCTTGGGCATGGGCGAAGAAACTTGGCTTCCACCCTAAACAATGGGCAGAACTCGCATTACAGGATTTACTAACAAATGAGGGTTTAAAGGGCGTCAAAGTTCGATTAGATGTAGCATAGCGCTTACTTGATGACGCACAATGGCAGCCAATGCCATGTAGCTAAATCGGATCGCGACGATTTTCAATTCGTTGCATTCACACTTACTCGCAATAATTAGCCTAGGATTCCCACGGTTAAGTGACGATACTTCCTGGGCAATAGCAGCAATAGCTAGATTAGCAGGGATTGCTAAATATATTTTCGAAAACTGAGCTCAGCATAAATGAATTTTGCTCTAGGGTAATTTTGAGGGTAACACTTTTTAGTCATTAATTTTTTATTAACCTAATCAGCATCTTACCCCGCTAATTCGATTCCCGCCGCCTCCACCAACTCTTTCCCTTAATTCCATCAAAAACTTCAGCCAGTTAAACTTACTGAGTGGATCACATTTTGATACGTGCTTCTGCCTTCAGATTATGATTTTCCTCGATGCCAGGTTGGCTTCAAGCAACTGATTTAACTAATAATAATTGAACCACCAGAAAAAGATGTCGGTAATCTAGAAAATTTACCAAAAAATAGGTCGGTAAATTGGATATTTTATCTTATAATAAGTCGGGTATTTGACCAAATCATCGCTGGATTTAGCTTTTTGATCTGATTGGATTGATTAGCATGTACTTCAAAAGAATAGCCGAACGTTATCTCAACGATTGGATCGCCAGCAGTACCCGCAAGCCTTTGGTCATAAGGGTTTTAAGAAAGAATGGCTCTATCGACGTAAGTACAGCACTGTAGAATTCTCATTTTTTAGAAGACACGCAAAACTTTAACCCTAAAAACTTAAGGACAGGTAACATCCCACTAAATACGCCGTGACCCAGATACTGCGCCACCACCACCGGTTGCTCATGAGGAAGATGCTCTGGCCCCACCGACAAAATAGCTAACCCTTGCGTACGCAATACCTCTACAATCAGCAATATTCTATTCGAAGCGCTTAAGTCATCTCCTAATAACGGCGAGGAGATGTTAGATACAGATCTGATAAATCCTTGTGCAATGGTCTCATTTGGTCGCCTTATAAGGACAAAAAGAGGCATGCGAAGATAACTTTCGCCAGAATCAGACTTAAAGAAATAAGCGGTGAACTTTTCCCCTACCCTCTTTTTCTCCGAGATGAGATCAATCAAATCGTCAATCTCACCTTGATTTAACACCATCATACATCCTCCTAATAGGCTGCTAAAACGTGCTACCATGAGTTAGACACTTAAGACTGAAACCATCGACGCTGAAGCTAGACTTTATCCTCAAAAGCCGCGATTAACCCTCAAGTTAGGCAAGATTGGTGATGACGCTTAACTGTCTGCCTTATCAAAACTCTTCGCAGTCCTAGGAGATGCCTCCTATCATTTTTGAGGTCGGTGTTAGCTTTTATGCAAGCTAGATAAATGGCTTTAATCCCACCCGTAAACGGCACTAACTGCATGGCTGATGGTCTAGGCTGATCTAAATAACACCAAAGAATCTGTGTGGTATTCATGCTCTCCTCCCATTTAACTCTAAGCACAAAGTTCATCTAAAGGTCGTTTGTTCTTGGTTGTGTTTATGCATTTTGCTACGGCAAGAATTAACCTCCAAAACAATCGAGCTCGACTTTTGATGCCAACCCAAGACCTGCTTTTTAATGGAGGCATCACAATACTCCCGAGGATAGCTCCACTCAAAACTAAGTGACAATTTAGGTGTTAAATTGACTTGCGCTTCGTAACAAAAGAATAATAGTCGATTACCTTGGCCTGTACCTTTTCCTTATCATTCTTCAGCGGTAGCCGATTGCCACCGTAATTTTCTAATTTCAAATGACGGTAATCAGCAATCTGAATCAAAGATTCGATTTTATGTGTCTCTATTGCACTCGTAACTTCGGTGTGGTCTAGCCTCCCCGCTGGTGGCTGCTGCCTTGATGGGGACATTGACTTCAAGTCAGCGTTGACATGAAGCGGCGAAATTTGGTCCCAGAAGTTGAGTAATAGATCAGGCGAAGGTGTCATGCACCCTGCCAGAAGATCTGAGGAGTCTTTTATGAGCGACCAAATGATCGGATTGACAGTGACATCATGCTCTGATGCAGCCTCGAGTTCGCCCATTAAATATTCGATATCTACATACTGGGCTGTACGCTCCATAATCAAATTAATTAAACCCGAAGAATCTTTTAGGTAACCATGCCTTATATGCCGCAATAAGGTCTGTGTACCGATGGCGCATTCCATCACATCATCCGTATGCCGGATAAAATAGACGGCAAGTGTCGCTTCAGCTGGCGTGAAACCCCGTTTCATAGCTCTATTGCACAACTCTACTACATCATCGACTTCCTCTCCCCGTACGCTAATATCTAATTTGAAGTCCGCAAGTTTCGCCATCGCGCGATCACAGCCTAAATCTGCCGCCTGCCCAAGTACTTCTAATGCTAGCGTGAATACATCGGGACCACTATATTCTTCTAAGAACCAAGTCCATTTGTCACAGAGAGCCGGCAGATAACTACCTTGACTTGCCAGTTGCAGCGCACGGTTTGCAATCAGACGAAAATCCTGCTTATCTACTAACTGAGCATTATATGCCCGCCATATTAGGAGACATTTTTGGGCAGTATCATTTCTGAGATTATGCAGTAACGCGCTAAGTGCCTCGGGGCTTACAGGCGGTGGCTGAGTAAAGACCTCGAACCAGGCTTCAAAAAAGAGCGCCTCAGGATCTCCAAGCACTGCACTTTGTAAAAAATGGGCTCGTGCTAGGTCTATATCACTTGGAACTCCGACGCCGTAACAATAGATCTTACCTAACTCTAAAGCGACTTTAACGTGATTTTTATGAGGCAGTAATAGTTTATGAGCCCTTGCTCCGTCATTTACTTTTAAGTAAAACTTAGCGGCACATAATGCACCCTTGACACTGCCTAATTCTGCAGCCTTCTCGTAAAGTCTAGTTGCCTCTAGTAGATCGTAAGGTACACCGAACCCTGACTCATAACACATAGCTAATCGCGTAATCGCCGGAACGTAGTTTTGATCAACTAAGAGGTTGATTACGGCCAAATTAAATTCCCTATGGCAAGTTGGTAGACTATGATTCATAACCGCTCCTAAGTTAGCATTAGTAAGGCTCGAGATAACGCAGACCATGGCTTAATACTTTTACAAGGCTATCCTCTGAACACGACCCTCCTCGAGTAGGGATACCTAACCTCGGAAGGCTCTTCCTCTCGTGTGAGAAAAAGGGGTTTTTCCTGTCTTTTCTGGGAATTAAAATTCGGCAAAACTACCTCCTCCAAATAGTTCACAAAAACCTTACGGTTCAAGGAATGTCATCTCGGGTCTTGGCTGGTTAATACCTACCGTTTAACCTTCGAAATTGGATAGTTACCGCCTAGGACTTTGGGATGTCTCTTGCATACGCAGGTAGGTATCGCGGGTGGCGTCCCGAAGAAATGCGAGAGCCACATCATCTAGTCACTCAGGGATTTTTCAAGTTCCTTTAGGGTCATTGGCTTTATCTATTTTCCGTGATCCTACTTCAAGTTAGATCTTAAAATGTTAGCCCATAACATATGTGGCAGATTGTGGTTCACGATAAAAGACTGCACTTCAACGCTAAGGTTTAGGCGCCGGCTTTCTAAAGTCAAGTATTTCGCCAGTATTTTCAAAGTGGTCTAGCACCGATCGCATATCCTCTTTAGTTAGCTCAATACCAGTAGCGCCATTAATGTGTCCAAAGTCGAAGGACTCAGAGAAAGACTTATCAATTTTTTCACCCTCTATCCGGTGGGCTAACCATTGTACGTAAAGGGTTGCCATCGTATCGTCGATAAACTTCCATCTCATCTGCCCACCGACGGCCTTGCGGCAATTATCACATAATGCATTGGGCCCGCTGTAATTTAATTTGCGACCTATCTGTGGTTTGTAGGGTACAATATCACTTAGCGTTACTTGCCTGGGCTCCTGAATGTCAGTGAGGCCCTCAGTGAGGGTAGCAAGCCATAAATACTTAGCTTTGGCAGCTACACCATAAAACGAGATATACCCAGATAATATACTTGTAAATTTCTTCCAATGGTCTAAAGACGCAAATATCGCCACCCATTTATTATCCTCTGGGTTTTTTGCATGTACGACAATATAATCCGTGCATGGCGTTACGTCTCTCAAGGCATTTCTCCTCCCCGCCGATAGGTAGAGATTGACACCACGGTAGTGCGGAATACATTCTTTTTTAGGCCTATACATCGTCCATATTCCTTCTGTTGGCAGCCACATAACATACGGTCGAAAGTGTATGTGACAGGTAAGCTCACGAGGCCGGCAACACCACCGGCCATTGAAATTTTGATGTATATCATGCTCTTGCCGAAGAGAATGTTACTCTTCAACCACCTCAAACACGCCGTTTCTGAGTTCTATGGTAATTGGCTTATTTATGGGCTTATGTTGGTCATCTGCTACTGCCGCATTAACATAAGTGACGCCATCCACATATGCCGTCCCATACCCTGAATGGATATGACCGCATATATGAAGTTTAAGGCTTTTTAGACTGTTTATTTTCGCTTTTAACGCTTCGCATCCCTCATTGCGGGAAAAGTTGTGAGGGTATTCTTCGACTTCGTCAAGTACCCCAAAAGCTGGGCCGTGGGTTATTAAAATTTGAGTGTCTTCTGGAATTGATTCCCAAATAGTGCAATTCTTTCGCTTATAACCGAAGGCTAAGAATCCATAGGCGGGCTGTTGAGGCGCCCCGTGTATGGTCACGCCGTTTATGAGAATAGATTGGTTTTGCAGGTTTCTTGCAGAGTCCTCGACTAACTTGTTAAAAAAGGGCCTTAAAGACATCAAACGCCTGTGCCCTGGCTTAAAAACAATTATTTCAGACAAGTGCCCACGCTATCCGGGGCTGGTAAAGGAGATCTTTACCGATAAGGTTCAGCACTTAACATTTAAGGGACGCCGTGGTGCTGTGGTCGGGCAGGGCGAATTAAAGGTAGGTGGCTTTGACCCACTCTTTTCCCTCAACCATACCTGTGCCATGTTTAGGGACCGTATCAAACGCCTAACGAGACGAACCTGGTGTACGACGAAACAGGTTGAGATGCTGGAACACCTCCTGAACCTCTACGCCTGGTGGCATAACCAGCTTATAAGAGGCGTTAAGAGATGCTTTCAGTTGCCGGAGCGAGTAACCTAACCGCAAATTCTAAAAATTAGGTGCTACCTGCCTCTCTCAAGCACACTTAGTGACATCCATTTATCCAAATCACCCACACCCTAACTTCAAGTTTTCCAAAATCATCAAATAAAAAACATCAGAAACAAAGCTAAAAACTTGCAATTATCAGCTAAGTGCTTTTTTAAACCTGAAATTAAGTGGTGCAGTTTAAAATCGTTACCCACACGTCACCTAACGAACCTTGTTTCACCCTTCACCTGGCCTGTGACCTATAAATCCCAGGCGATACCCAACTGATATTACTCGCTAAAATAACGCACAGCTAAAACAAGCCCCCTCTCCTATTAAGACCACAGCCGAAGTTCCGATTCATGACCAGGACTAGTTAAGGAAACCTAAGGTGGTTGATCTCTTTCGTCAAAACAAAATAGGCTCCCGACTCGTAAAGCATGTCTTCGCGCTTTATGTATTAATCACGTTTATCGTAACTTCATTTCAGGTCTACGAGGAATATTCTCGATCTAAAGAACATATCGCTCATGAACTTAGAGACGTCTCCCAGACGCTAAACCCAAGTTTATCCATCTCACTTTGGCAAATGAACCGTTTGCTTATTGAATCAATTTTTAATAGCTTAAAAAATGTCGCTATTGTCACCAACCTCGAAATCCTTGATGACGATCGAGCGATGCTTTTTACGTCAAAGATGAGTTCTGCGTCTCATAAAGATACAATCAATGTTGAAATTCCGATTGTATACAATAACCCCAAGGACAACTCATTTACGACCGTAGGCTACCTAAACTTGTATTCAGATAACTTAGTAGCTTTAAAAAGAGTCAAAGACAGTGCCTTTATAATTATAATAAACGGTCTATTAAAGAGCCTTGCCTTATGGTGCATCATCCTCTTTGCGACAAGAAAAATTATCACCGTGCCTTTAACCCGCCTCACCTCCATAGCACAAAATTTTAATCCCGCCCACCCCAACCGATCATCGGTTGACCCGGTGTTAAAGCGTGATTTAACTTCAGCAAACGATGAAATAGGAATACTTTCACGCAGCTTTTTTGCCATGAGCGAAGCTCTTATGGAGAAAGTAAAGTCACAGAATACTAAAGTGCATTCACAAAATCAGCACATCAAAACGATCGAACAAGAGCGAGACAATCAATTTAAAGAATACCAAACTGTACTGGAAAATAGCCTTGACTGCATTTTTATCCGGGCGGATGACGGAAGCTACACTTATGCTTCCCCTTCCCTAGAGAAAGTTATCGGTCTTTCCCCCGAGAAGCTCAAAAATAATAAACGAATGATTTTGGAATTAATTGTTAAAGACGACCGTCCTAACTATGAATCCTACTTAAAAAATGATCACAGCATTGCCTCGGAAGTTAGTTGCATTTATCGCATTAAAATCGGTAGTCATGAAACACGCTGGATTGAAGAACGATCAAAACCTTTTATCGACCAAGAAAAGGGTATCTTAGGCCGGCAAGGCGTATTACGTGATATAACGAAACAAAGAAATACTGAAGAACAACTACTTCAAGCTCAAAAAATGGATTCTATCGGACAACTCGCAGGTGGTATCGCCCATGACTTCAACAACATGCTTTGTATTATTAACGCCAGCACACAAGTACTTGAGAGCATGCCGGACAATACACCTAAGCACTCAAAATTTTTAAGCATGATAAATGAAGCATCAGCTCGCTCAGCACAGCTTACCCACAACCTCCTTGCATTTGCACGAAAAAACCAATTTTTTACAGAAGAATTTGATCTCACTCAACTCATCAAAAATACAGAACGGCTTCTTTCTAGAAGTTTAGGCTCAGATTATCGCATTGTATCTGAGCTCGCTGATGAGACGCTCCTTTTTTCAGGAGAGCGTAGCCAAATCGAGCAAATCCTCATCAACCTAATCACCAATGCCCGAGATGCCTTACCCAAAGGAGGTAAAATTTATCTAACGTCAGGTAAGGAAACCATACACGCGCAGGATTTCCAAGAAAAAGGATTTCCCGCTCCTGGAGAATTCGCCTATTTCGAAGTACGAGACGAAGGTGAAGGGATTCCCCCGCATATTCAAAGGAAAATCTTTGATCCGTTCTTCACCACTAAAGAGGTCGGAAAAGGCGCTGGGCTTGGTCTCTCCATGGTGCACGGAAGTGTGAAATATCATAACGGGCACCTCACACTCAAAAGCACAGAAGGGGTAGGATCATCCATTAAAATCTATCTTCCCCTTTCCGTTTTGAAACCGAAATCACCCCTATCTGCTGCCATATCCTCCACCATGAAAACGATACCTCGGCAAGGCAAAATTCTGCTGGTTGACGATGAAGAAAATCTTCGCGATGTTATGCGTGATGTCCTAATTAGTCGAGGCTACGAGGTAGAAACCGCTGTCTCTGGGGCTGACGCCCTTAGCCGTTATCAAGACCGAATCTCTGAATTCGATTTGCTGATTTTAGATATTGTTATGCCTGAAAGAAATGGCGTTGATACCTATAAGGAATTTTTAAAAACAAAACCTGATGCTAAGGCACTTTTTATGAGTGGTTATGATCGCGCTGCTCTGAGCAAGTACGGAGATATAGGACCTAACGCCACTCTTCTTCTAAAGCCGTTCAATCCTAATCATTTATGTGAAAAAGTTGAGGAGCTTATTTTAAGTACGCCCTGAATACTTTTCTTGAATTTTTTTCAGCACTCCATTTGCCGTGATAATTTTGAGTCCGCGGTTAAACTCAAGCCGGATCTTCGCTGCATCTTTATAAGTCCTAGACACCATAATATAATTAAGATCTTTTGAGTACGATGGCTCCATCGCGGAAAATAAGCCTCGTTTCCCCGGCATCTTTTTATTTACAAGATCATAGAAGAGAGTTTCCGTATTTAAATACAAATCGACGCGTCCTCGTTCTAACATTTCAAGTGCACTTTCTTCACTTGCCGCCCATTCAATGTTTAAACCAGCCTGTTGAAATGATTGCATGTAATGATAACCGTTTAACCCGACCACACGAAATGACTTCAAACCAGCAAGGGATTTATACTCTAATTTTGCGAGCTGTGGATTTCTGGTTTTATTAAAAAAGAATTTATCTTGCGTCTCGAAAATTTGATCAGTCCAATCAAATTTGGCAGAGCGCTCGGGAGTCTTAACATACGGGATCGCACCGAAATGCTCTCCCGCTAAGAGTGATTCTTCACAGCGCTCCCAGGGGAGCCATGAAAACTCCGACTTATAACCGACCTCATGAAATGCTGCCGTGACGATCTCCGCAGCTAAGCCATAGCCAGGCAATGACTCTGACGTGTAAGGTGCCCACTCCCCTGTGGCGATTTTGACCGTTTTATCTGCAGCAAAAGCCAAAGCAGCACATCCCCAGATGGCAATGACAACCATCGCTCTAAGTCTCATTCGCATGCCAGCTCTCCAAATATGAAATCTATGTTAATGAGATATTACACTAACTGCTAAGATGAACACCACACCATGTGTGATAGAAAGATAAAAAAGGCACTACACTTGCTTTCGCAGCTGGCTCACTGTTTCTTTGGAGATAATTTTGGAAAAAAAGCAGGAACAGTTTCTATATAGTTCTTGTAGCCTGGCTTCTTTTTAATTAAATCCTGCTCAAGCAAACTAACTCCCGATACTCTTCTTAATAAAAAAGTCATAAGCAGGGGAGATATTATGGTTA